>Ga0265780_10003423_pt1 | contig 20854 bp, 20 predicted proteins | sample P1T30metagenome_FD_192432 | JGI IMG/M metagenome (GOLD analysis project Ga0265780, IMG submission 192432) | Plant litter microbial communities from East Loma Ridge, Irvine, California - P1 T30 | ecosystem: Environmental > Terrestrial > Plant litter > Unclassified | place: USA: California...
TAGGCCTTTATGAAAGTGTCGTATGATTAGCACAGTACAAGAGTCTGTGTTTTATTGGAAGTAAGGGTCATATCTATGATACATTGAATATCGTCCATTTCATTCCTTTCATAATCGTCATACCAAGATATCTAGCCTGGTGTATAAGTATACGATCAGCCTGGCATTCTTAGGCAAGAGCCGTTGTAGCAGCGACTGGAAGGGATCGGGCTGGCACGGGGATACCAGTCTTGGGCACGGCTACGGCAGATGCGGCCAAAGAAGACAGAGTTGGAATGGATCCAGTCGAAGACGAGGCAAGAGAAGCACGGACAGCGAGCGGTGGTGTGGACTTTGGCTGGTGAACATCCATGGGCAGAATTTCTGTCTTCAACTCCCTGGTCTTCTTCTGCTTGGGTTCGGGCGCCTTCTCGTTTTCCTGGACGTAGAACTTGCGTAGCAACATGATGGCTTCCTCTCGGAAGATGCCGCCGGTGACTGGGTAAGGCTTGTCGACGCTGGGGCTATGTAAAGTAAGTATTTGCAAGATGAATGTTGATGTGTGGGAACACACATACTCGGAATGAATGTTCAGCACACCACCGGTTCCGCCAAATCGCTCATTCCAGCAGCCAAAGTAGACGGCTCGGATGCCATATTGGCGGAGCATAGAGGCGCACATGACGCATGGCTCGACGGTGACATAGAGATCTGTTTCATTCAGGGTGCTGATGGGATGCTTGGACAAGATACCAGCGATGGCGACGAACTCGGCGTGTCTGGTACCATTTAGGGTGCGATTTGTCTCGTTCATGCCTCGGCCGATGATCACGCCATCTTTGACAAACACACAGCCAACAGGCGTCTCATCGCTCTTGAGCGCTAGTTCGGCCTGTGAGTGATGAGTCAGCATCCGTACTTGTAGATAATTGCAGTGGCAGCTAAGGGTCTGACACACCATAGAGATAGCCTCCCGCATGAAGCCCTCGTGATACGCCTTCTCCTCCGGATCCATGGCGTCTGGTACGTGTGTCGGGTCGTGGTCTTGGCAATTCTCTTGGGCGAGCCGTGGTGAAAGTTTTGCCTGTGAAGGCTGGCGTACGTGTAGATGGTACAGGGCGAAGGCGAGAGCGGTACATGTAGCCGCCAGAGTCACCCATGGTCCCTTCCCGTACAGAAACGCGTGCATTGGAGTCCTTGCAAGGTGAAAGCAGTCGCGATCATTCAGCATCGCCTGAAACGGGAGTGCGCGCAACTCGGTCCTCTCACGCTAAGCCGTTTCCGGCACTAGCGCCTAGTTTACGTGGAAGCCGCGACCGGCTGGGCTGAGCATACCAGGAAGCAACACCGCCGCCATCCAACATCAACAAAAAGGCACCGTTTGCAACATATCGCCTTCCGAACACTTCTGTACCCGTAATCCCACCACCACCGCCACCACCACAAACAAGAAACATGACGCTCGCAGAGGAGTTCAAGTCGCGGAATTTCAGTAAGACTCCCGCCAGCTCCGGAAGCTGTAACACTTTTGCTGACATGGCCTCTTTGTAGGTATCTACGGTCAATGGTAAGTCGCGCACTACACACTATACAGTATTACGCGACATGGAATTGCCTATTAAACAGCCCTCTAGGACCGGAGTACTGTGCATATTCCTCTGCTTCGCCCTAGGCATCGCCAACATCTTCCATGCCAACTTTGTTATCGCATTCAGCATTATTTGCCTGTACGTCTCCGCCTCCCTGTTTTCTGTTGAGACATGCACCTAACGAGCGCTGCAGGGTGTGTTCGTTCATCATCATCTTCATCGAAATCCCCTTGCTCCTGCGCATCTGTCCGACGTCCCCGAAGTTCGACGAGTTCATCCGTAAATTCAGCTCAAACTACATGCGCGCTGCCATCTATGGTGTGATGAGCGTCATACAATGGATCAGCATCTGGCCCCAGGCCACGAGCCTCATTGTTGCAGCCATCTTCCTGTTACTCGCCGCCGTCTTTTATGCGCTTGCTGGCTTCAAGGGCCAGCAGTTCCAGGGCAGCAAGACGCTCGGAGGCCAGGGTGTTGCGCAGATGATCATATAAGGGTGGATGTTTGCAGGGCAGAAACATGACGACATATGGACGACGAGGAAATTGACATTGGCATGGAATGCCAGTTAACGACGATTTCGTAATAGCTCCGCGAGCTGCGAGATGGACTATACCACCACTATTGTTTGCCTACCTATCTACACGATGCCATTGCCATTCGTAGACGTTCTTGTATCATAAATCAGTCAGCAGCTAGGCGTTTTTGGAGGCTAATCTTTTTGTATGAGAATTGCTTGGATCCGCGAGCACTTAGTCGGCCGTTTTTCCTGATAATCGAGTAGTTGTACCAACAATGACTTGGCCATATGTGGGGGAACCTACGTAAGTGTACATGTGGAGCGTTAGTGCAGGGCCTACATACATGATGGCCTATGACGATGTTCTAGAAAGCCGATGAGTTTTTCGAAGCGCCACAATTTGCTGTAGAGGATCGACCCACGCATGATTGCAACATGTTGGGCGACAACTGGTCCGTCTTACCCTCCGCAGAGCCACCGTGCCAGACAGGTCAGACGGAGAGTATCAAACCAAGGCCGCGGAAACGCGCAACTGTTCAGCTGGCTTCTGCTTGTCTTTGGCATCCTCATGACTGGCTGCGAAGGGTCTGGCCAGGAACCACGCCTTACTCGGTGCGGGGAACACTAACGGCCTAGTAGTGCCGGGCTTCGCGCAGGTGGTGAAGATCCTGCCACACAGATCGCTGCTGCAAGCTTGAAATGCACAAAGTATGTCCTCTATGTGCATGTGATTCAAAGTGGTTTGCATGAGGCTTACAGACAGAGGGTATTCGCGAGTATGTTTTGGCGGGGTCCGGGTTGCGAAACAGAGCCCATGTACTTGTTGGTCGCATAGTCCCGCATACAGAATAGTGTATGAGCAGGCACTCGTGGCTGCTCTTGAGTTGGACGTGGCCCGCTGCGTTAGATGGACAACGTTGAGTACCTAGGATTAAAACATCTCAGTTTCTTCGCTTGTATGCGCCAACAAGGGCCATGTCGTCCAGAATCCCCACCCGATTGATACGTGTGTAGGTTCTCGAGGTGACGATGGAGGTGGGTGACGATGGGTGCCGCGTGCTAAGTAGACGCCAGGGCCCCATATACGCCATCGCCAGCATGATGCAAATGCGGGTCGCAGAGCTCTCTGCTACATAAGTGCCCGCGAAGCTGACCCATTTGCGCCTCTGGTCATACTACGCTAAGCTACACATTTTCCTCTCTCCTCGTCTCTCACGCGCTCTCGCCTTGCTCAATTGCCCCGCTTCAATTGCGTGTTCGGCGGCAAGTCCTTCTCAATATACACCCCGCTTTGTGCAACAATGAGTACTCCGACAGTGCCTCCACGCCCAGCGCGCGCTCAAAACAGCACATCTCCTGCACCAGGAACCCACATGGACGTCCCGAAGATTCCTCCACGCCCAAAGCGCGGCATCGAACGCTCCGTCTCCCCCAGCGGCGACAGATATGCCCGCTCCCCACTGAACGACCCAACATACGTACACGGCGGCCCGCCAAAGGATGGCGGCCGACTTAGCACTGATGTGCCGTCCCGCCCACCGAGCGTCTCCATGCCCTCGCTCGGAGAGGAAGGCAACGAATACGCCAGTTTTGAGGACCTGTCGAAAACTCTTACCAACGAGCACCAGGGTGGCTCCCCACAACACATGAAGAACGTCGCGGGCGACTTGCCCCTGCATGCTCCTACCGCCTCCGTCCCTAGCTCCACGGCCAAGAGTAGGATCCAGGCGGTGACGCGGACCGATTCGCAGACCGCGGCGGCTGCTGGCTTTGGTTCGCAGTTGTCAGTCGACGACAAGGTCTCTCAAGCAAAGTCTGGGCACTCAGGCTCCTCCGCTGGTTCGCGCCCCAGCTCGCTCTACAACGACAAGGACGAACATGGCATTCCCGAGATTGGCGTTCAGGTGCCCATGTTCCGTAATGCTGGAGACGTGCAGGCACCGAGCCCCTCGCCATATGCCCAACCGCCTGGGCCCCAAGGAATTGGCTTCAACCAAAAGTCCACTGGCCGCCATCATGGACGCACCAAGAGCGGCCGCGAGATCTTCCATGGCCCCCCCGGAAGTTATGGCATGCACGGCCACGGAAAGATCTCGACAGATGACTTTGAGCAGAAGTGGTATGAAAAGCATCCTGACGATCTGAAGCGCGAAAAGGCTGGCGAGTATGGGCCACACATCCAAGAAAACAGAAAAGACTACCACTGGCGTGCGGACAATCTGGAAAAGCTTGTACATAACAGGTCTCAGGACATTGGCATGGGTATGTGACTGACGGTAGCTACCCTGAATTACCACTAAACTAATACTGATTCTACCGCGTAGGTACTAGTCGGGAAGCTGTCAGCACTCCTGATGAGCAAATTGGTTACAGGGCTACTGAGGAATACGCCTCGAGGATGGCCTCTCCTAAGCCGCAGTCGTCTGGTCGCCCTGCCTCGATCAAAGGTGGTCACGCCGACTCGCCACTCCGCAATGAGGCAGGTCAGCAAGTCAACGACAAGGGCGAAGTCATTCATATTGATCCTCCCGCACACCGCTCTAACAAGGTTCATGGTGGAGGCTACGATCCACCAACCGAGGACCTTGGCCCACAGGGTGGTAACACGTCTGAACAAGGCGGATGGGTAACCGAACGTGGTTACGGCACTCCCATTCTGGCTTCTGATGAGCTGAAGAAACACCCAGACAATGAGTGGAGACAGCCTGCTGTATCGCCTGAGCTCGAGCGTCATGGCAACGAGTATACGGTGAACGAGGATGGTACTCCACAATACATTACAAAATCCCGCCCACATAGCAGAAGCTCTAGCCGGAACAATACCACGCAGCAGCGCATCATCTCTAGCCCGGCCCAATACGACCGCGGTGGTACTCCGCTTGAATCCCACAAGGAATATGAACCGCTATTCCCCGAGGACGAGGATGAGTCCAAGAAACCAAAGTCAAAGGTCGATAAGCTTAAGCGTCCTAGCGTTGCCCGCCATCAGTTCCCAAGCCAAGACGTCTGGGAAGATACCCCTGGCAGTCTACAGCTCGAGACTACTGTGGATACTCCCCAAGAACCTGAGGAGCCAAAGACTGCTGGCGGCAACAGCGATGTTAATCCCGCGAAAGTGTTTGAAGATCCAGACGCAGAAAAGAAACGCAAGGAAGAGATCACCAAGGAGGACCAAAAGTCATTCCTGCCCGAGCACACCCGACAATTTGCGGCCGAGAACAAACAGCTTGGAAAAGTACGCGAAGATGCACCAGGTCGTCCAGGAATGCAGCAGCGCTTTCCAAGTCAAGACATCTGGGAAGATGCACCATCGCATGGTCATCTCGAAACAACCGTCAGCACACCCCAGATGGAGGAAACAAACGAGTACGCGGAAGACTCTCCAATTGAGCAAAAGCCTCAGGTTCCGGCTCGGCCCAGCATTCCTGCCCGGCCTCTGAAGAGGGAGGTATCTAACGAAGATAAGAAAACGCCCATCATTCCAGAGCGTCCGAGGCCTCAGCTTCCGGTACGCCCAGCCAAGTCATCTTCGCCCGAAAACGTTCCGACTGTTGAGTCACAAGCTGGTGAAAACGAGTCTCCACAGGGGAAGACGAAGCCACCAGTGCCTGCCCGCCCTGCTGGTTCTAAGATTGCCGCTCTCCAAGCAGGCTTTTTGAAAGACTTGAACAGTAAGCTTGGTATTGGCCCTGTCGCACCCAAAATCAAGGAACCTGAACCGGAGGAAGAAGAGAAGGAGGCGGCACCGCTTTCGGACGCCCGCAAGAGTAGAGCCAAGGGCCCACAGAGGAGGAAACCTGCTGCATCTCCTTCGCCCTCTGCTGCGGCATCCGAGGCCGCTGCGCCAAAACAAAAGTTGGACTTTGGTCCTGTGACTGCCATCTGGAGCTTTAATGAAGACGGTAGTCTGGATGTACCTGCTGCGAAGATGGCAGCCCAGATGCAACATGCGCTAAGTGCTCCTGCAAAGGTGGATGAGCCTGTTGTTGCCAAGAGTGAAGTAGATAAGGCTGTTGCAGAAGAACCATCATTGACACAGACAAAGTCGAAGGAGACTAGTGAACCTGCCTCAGCGACCGAGGCTGCCGTTGAGAAGACGCCTTCTGCTCTTGAACAGGTGACGACTCAGGCAGCTGAAGCCCTCCAGTCGGTCACGTCCAAGGTGTCATCTGCCCTCCAACCACAAGAGCCTCTGGTCACCGAAAAGGCGCCTGGCTCTACCGATGCGCCTGGTGCCTTTCCTGGTTCGGGATCAGGTCTAGAAAACGATACCGAAGGCAAGAGCTCCTCTCTGGAACAGAAGCCCGCAAGCGCGTCTAGTGAGGACAAGAAGGATGCCGCTGTACCGACAGATTTGTAGTAGGAAGATGAAGTGTCTTTTCCTGGTTAAATTTCCTTGTGCACGAGTGAGTCGCCATAGCGAGGGGAGAGTACTGGTAGAGATGTCTCTGGATTATCAATACATGATTGGATTGTTGCTGTTCAAAACTTTACTAGGTAATCAAGTGAAGCTGAGATTATGTATTGAACAGTGGTGGGAGGAGGCGTAGTTGTCTGGCACGGACTGTAGCCAAGCTCTCCCAAATCAGGAAGTAGTCTCTGAGATATCGATGACGCAACACGAAACAAAGACGCGCTGACACATATCACGACAGTTTGTTGACGCAGCCATACAAACTGCGGAGTACCCTATTTGGCACACTCTGAGCCCAAAACAGGATGATTGGCATGCATCAGAGGGGATCGCAGCAGGGAAAACACGGATAAGGGATAACCTGGTGGGGGTGAAGATCATGGTCGCTGAATGCGTGATCTGTAAATCCTATGACACCCTCAACAGTTGTCGGAAAACCACTACGTATAATCGGCATACAGAAGCTCAATAACATCCTGAATTGACTCTCAGCGTACATTTTGTAAAACGAGGCTGTGTAAACCAAGTTTAATCTCCATGTGCGGATTTTTCGATCGTCGCTGATGTGGCTTACCCGTGTGTTAGTGCGTGCATGACGTAAAGGGCGGTTGCAGCCGTACGCCATCCTTCTAGCCGTGTGAAAACTAAATTGAAAGACTGGTCTGTCCTCTTGCTCTCATACCTCTGGCCTCTTTACCTCTATACGCACTCACGATTGAGGCCTAAGATCAACATGACGACCGGAGGAGTGGTTTACAAAGACCTACTTCCTATTCCAGACACGGACACTACAGTACATGAAGGAAAGACGACTACGCTAACAGATGCACCTACCGAAAGTCATGCGCTAGCTTTGAATGCTGCCAGGGCAGCTCCTCCGGAAGAAAAGGGCGTAGCACAGATAGCCCATGGAGATGAAGTGATGGATTTAGGATGGAACGAACCAAAAGAACTTGTTGCGAAGCCTCTGGTCGGCGGTTTGGGCAACGAGGATTTGTGGCTACTGATTCGACGCTTCAACAAGGTACGGGCTTCGTGCCAACGTTGTCGCATAATATCATACTCACCACTCGTAGCAAATGTACCATGTGAAGGAGATCCCTACCGCACCTCCTGGGGGGCTGGATATGAACATTGCAGATGAAGAGGAGTTCTCACCAGACAAGCTTCGTGCCAACATTGAGCGCTTATACATGACTATTGTAAGTCCTTGGGATGTAAGTTATCGCCGCGCTTGAGTTTAACAGTGTTAGGGCATCGGTCTAATGGGATTTGGCAAGCACATTGTTCGTATTCGCTCATGGCGGGAGACTCAGCGTACTGCCTGGTTTTGCTCTGTATACTTCACTGCGTGGCTCCTCGACATGATCATGCCACTACTTTCAGTTACTTTGGTAACTTTGATTGTATACCCGCCGGCTCGCGAAACCATGTTTCCTCCAGCACCCATAGCGCTAGTCAGCTCTAGTGGGGGTGTCCAGAAGCCCAAGTCTGGCACACTGGGGAGTACAGATAGCGCTACTGGAGCCCCAGAGAACCACAAAGGAGAAGCTGTGGAACAAGAAGCATCCAACTTCGTCAATGGCTTTGCATCAATAGCATTGTCGAGTGCCACTGGCAAGCACCCTCAGGGTGAACCTCCGGATGAGGACTCTCCTGATAACAGTGTACCGGACCCTACCAGACTTGCTATCAGTGCTGCAGATGCAAAGGACCAGGCATCGGGCGTCAAGCCCACCAAGGACTATGATAAGACCAAGGTTCCAATGGAGACTGCCATGTGGACCAAGATGAGACCTATCATGCATGGATTGGCTGATGTTACCGACACGTGGGAACGCTTTGCAAAGTGAGTTGCCGTATACGAGTGCATGGCATCTTATGCTAATTTTTGGATAGCATGCTTGAACCGACTCCCCCATTTCCAAAAAACAGGTTTCACTTCCGAGTTGCAGCAGTTGTTGCTCCTCTCGTCCTTGTGTCACTATTTACTTCCTCGTACATGTTTATGAAGGGGGTCACGTTCGGCGCTGGCTTTGGGTTCTTTGGTGACCCCATCATTCAGAGGGGCTTGACACTTCTCAATAAGAAGTATCCTAATTGGCAAAAGTTGCTCGAGCTCCGAAACACGCTTCTCAAGGGCGTCCCCACCAACGCTCAACTCACAATCACTCTCCTCCGCATCGGCGAAGCAAATAAAGCTCCATTACCTCCACCGCCTCATATCGCGGAACCGCCGCCAGAAAAGCCAGTTGATATCAGTGAAGAGGAACTCCGTGCTACAGGGGCAGATTGGCCTCTCAATGCAACGCAAGAAGAGCTCGATGCAGCCATGGCGCATGACCCAACCACAGCCCACGAAACAGGCGGTGAAGATATCAACAAAGCCAAGGACAGCAAGCATGGCAGAAAGGGAACCAAGATTCTGAACTTCTTCCGAGGAACTGTAAAAGGCGGCGTGGAAACTACAATGACAGCCGACAAAGTCAAAGCCGCTGCGGGCTCTACACACGCAAAGAACAGACTAGGTGCTGTACCTCCTCGGGGTGTCGATCTCACCTCTGGACCTGTCGAGTTCAAAGCTCGGTTTGATGGCAAAAAGGGGCATGTATACATTACTACCAAGGCCACAATTCCCAGTATCGCCTTCTCGACCGAGAAGACGATTGAAAAGATTGGAAGTGTGGACAGAGAGGACTTGCATCCTTTGTGGAGTCTCCCTGTGGGCGATATCATGGAGATTAGGAAAGTGGGTGGGTTTGGGTGGAAGGCGAGGCTGGTTGTTGGTTGGGCTATGGGTAGGGAGGTTGCAGACGGTTTGGTGATTACGGATCGAAGGCTGAACGAGTACCGCATTACAGCGCTGCCGTTGAGGGATGAGCTGTTCAATCGCCTTGTTGCTATGGGTGGGCAGAAGTGGGAGTGCTGGTAAGTAGTCTAACGCTCCTGATGAATCATCCAAGGGAGACACCTGTATTGCATAGTTGGTGTTTGACGTTTAGACCCATCATACTAATTCTTCAATGTCGGTGTAATCGTAAGTGGGCCATGCGGATGAAGTGTGGAAGTGTATTACAGGCGTGAACTCATTATATTGACATTTACTCTAGCCATGCAGCCTGCTATCCATATTCCCACCCATGCCCCCTTCCCTCCCCTTTTGTTTTTTTCAATCTACATCGGCATCCACCATCTCCTCACCTTCCTTTCCACCCGCGGCAGCAACAGCCCTCGCTTGAAATGAAGCACAGCTCTGCGCCGCAGAAAGCGCCAACTGGTACTTCATAGTCAGCTTACTCACATTAGCGTTCAACTTCTTGGCCCGACACATCTTCTGCAGGTCCTTCTGGCTAAACTCATCGTCTGCATCCCTAAGCGCCTCAACGAGCGTTTCCATGTTCTTCTGGCGCGGAAGATCGAGACCGCGGTCTTCGCACATGTGGACGAGGTCGTCGACGGAGAGGTAGGAGCGTGGATCAGGGGTATCTTCCGTGGCATCCTTTGCGGCGGGTAGGTTGAAGGCTACGGGTTTGTTAGTGAGGGTGGCCTTGGTAGTAGCAGTGGCGAGATTCTTGGTCTCTTCGGCAGCCTGCTTTCGCTTCTTGAGATCGCTGTTGCGTTGGGTCTTTGCGAGGGAATTTTCAATGGCGCGATTCGCACGCATTTGGGCAGATGCAGCGCGGGCCATTGCGCGCTCCGCCTTTTCTGCTTCCTTTATGGCGCGTAAGTTGGCGAGTTCTTCGGCCTTTTGCGCGTTGGACGACTTTGCTGCCTGCTTGGCCTTCTCTTCGTCGGCTTCTTTGGCCTCCTTTTCCGCCTTCTCTTTGATGCGAATCTGCTCGCGGCTGGTGCGGTAGGCCTCCATCTCGGAGCGGCGGGTGTCGGGGTCATCATCTTCTTCGATGGGAATGCGTGCGTTGCCCGAAACGAGGGCGTTGTAGCGCTCGCGGCAGGCAGTGGCGGAGAAGAGAGAGTCGCCATTCAGACGACGCATGTACTCGGAGACTTTGCGGAAACGCCAGGCGCGAACACGTTCCATCTCGTAGTTGACCTCGATGTCGGCGAGAGCGTAGGCTTGGATAAGCGCCTTGTCCTGAGGGATGTTAGTCAAAGTTGGATGTATCAGGTAGCTTTCAGTGGAACGTACATCGTCAATTTCCCACTCCTTGTAGCCCTCCTTGAGCAGGAAGTCGACATTATCAGCCTGGGCAAGACGAATACGCATAATCCGGGTGGAGATGGACTTCTGGTCATAGCGGATACGACCGTCTTTGGCAAGCTTGTCGGCAATTTGCCGGTCACTGAAGCCGTTCTCACGCATCTGCATCATGAGCTCGTCGTCTGAGTCTAACTCATGGGAGACACGTTTGTGATAGGCAGGAAGGCTCTCACCCTTGCGGCGGTTGTGACGGCCAAAAGTGCCGGGAACACGGGAAGACAACTTGGTGAGGACAGCGTTGTTGTCTTCAAGAATGAAAGCTTCCTCGTCGCCAGGCCGAGTAAAATTGAACGAACGTCGAGGCGACTTGGCCAGCTTGGAATTGGCGCTAGGGTGAGCATGCTTACGTTTTGTGCTAGTTGTCTTGTTATCGTCCTCAGACTGATCATCTACCTCGGGCTCGATCTTATCACTTGGAATGCCAAGATCACCGAAGCCGTCGAGCCTGAAGTCATCATCATTGGGCTAGTTCATGTCAGCGAGTGCTGTATATATAGATGAGTGTACTCACATCTTCGGCGTTCCCAGAAGCATCGTTCATGAGATCATCGTCGTTGCCATCGCTGGTATCAGAGCCAGTGCTACTCACGTCATCCTCGAAGGTAACTTTCTTCGCAGGTGTATCACCTTGAGATTCTGTCAGCAACGTATGAGCGTGACAACCACAACAGTTCTTACCATCGAACATCAGAAGGTTATCAGCCATTTTGTCGAGCTCAGTAGTGCCTGAGGTGGTGAGTTGGGTAGTTGTCGCGAATGTGAAGTGGAACACGATGGGTTATTTGCGGGTGTAGTGAGAGGTTCTTATACGCAAGGCAGCCATCGGTATTCTCTTATATACGGGTCAGCGGATAGTTCCGGCGGATTTGTAGCCAGCGAGGGTAAAGGTGGGTGGCCAAAGCGCCTCCTTTCGTCGGCTGATGGCTTCGGTGGGGCGATAGATAATGGTAAATAACACAGCAGATAACAGATAACTTACTCGAAAACTTGGTTGAATCACTTGATTGGGGTAAAAGGGGGAGACAATAGCTATCAAATTGACGAGTCGGTGAGAGTGTACGAGGCGAAATTCGCGACGTGCACGCCTTTGACTAGTTTTTTGACGTAAACTTGTACCCGATTGAGTTTTACTAATCATATATAAGTTGTGACTCTCTCCTGGAGTCGGTGCTGGCCAGTTTAGGTGGATCAAAGTCTTCTCTACGACGACATTCAAGCTTTATATACGCCCACCTTTCGCTGCTGGTTTGTAGCTTTCCGCACACACAAACAGGGCTAGAACATATTGCATAAAGCGGAGATTCTAGTGATTGCATGGTCGGTCTGTGTGAACAATATTCTTGGCGTCGACGAAGCATTCCTCCACTTTAAGCCTATCTAAGCACAATAGACAACAGTGGCAGATAAGTTACCTAGGTCTTGTTAGGGGTTGGTTCTCTTGGTGACAGTAGCTCGAAACAAATCCAGGGCCAGCATTCCTGAGCGCTTTAGTATATATAAAAGATGTAAAAGATGTAAAATATCTGCAAGCAAGAACAATGGCCGCAGGTCTTGAACAAGTGGTATTTAAGAACTAAGCCACTCTGTGGGGGTTTCTGCAAAGCTACTCAGAGGATGCAGATGCGGTTTGTCCTTCTGAGTACAGATCATGACATCTAAATCGAAAACCTATTGTGGATCTTGTATGTGCAATGTCTAGATTGTTGGTGTAAAGTCTGATGGGCCGCCAAGAGAAGCGGATCTGCGTATCGCCCCTCTACGCGTGGCGCAGTCCCCAGACTGATGATCCCTGCCAATGACGCAGCGCTTCGCCGCTCCCTGTCAACGCGGGAAATCAATCAGGGTATCTATCGTAGGCGCCTACGACGACGTGGTGAGCACTACCAGGCCTGGAATATATAAGATCGTCTCTACGCATTACACGTTAGAGCTACTCCGCCTATTTATTACTGTCTAAAGGCCCCATTCTACCACCAACATCATAACCCGTACGCACACACATCTCCCCCCGCCATGGCGTCCTACCTCGAAAAGATGCGTCGACAGTCAAAGCAACTGTTCCCCCAGAAGCAACAGAAGCCCGGAGCGCCACCGATCGAAGATGCTCCCAAGGTCTCCGAGTCAGCTACACCGAAAATAGAGGACGCTGCGGTTCCCAAGATCGAAGAACCCACTGCGGCACCCAGTGGCGCTGTTCCCACACCACCGGCACCAACTGTTACCGAAGCAAGCGAGGAAGTCGGCAGTGACCCGATTCTTGATGCCGAAGATCAGAAGTTCCTTGAACGTCTGGCAGCTATCGCCTCAGAGCCCGAAGGCACGCCCCCGCCGTTGCCCCAGCGAACCGAGATAGTCGACAATGAGGGCGAGAAGATAGTCGGAAAAGATGCACAAGAAGCGCTTCTGGATGGCGCGGACAAAGTTGTGCTCCCTATGAGTCCACCCGAGACTACTGCCGATGCTAGTGACAAGGGCAAAGGAAAGGCACCCGAGGGCGGTCTAGCTAGGAAGAAGAGCGTCTTGTCCTACTTCCAACTACCCAAGTTCGCCAAGAAAGACGGCGAAAAGCCAAAGGAGAAGACAACAAAAGACAAGAAGCTCGTAGTCACGGACAAGGATAGGGCACAGTTCGCAGACGACCTACTCGCCGCAGCCGAAGCCGCCAAAGCCGCCGAGCTCACCGATGCACAAAAGGAAGACAAGGAGCTTACCGAGATACTCGACCAGCTCAACCTATCCGCTGTAAACAACCGCGTCTTCAGCTTCAGCAAGGAATCCGAGGAGCTTCTCAACAAGTTCACACAAGTGCTCAAGGACATTATCAACGGCGCCCCAACAGCATACAACGACCTCGAGAAGCTCTTCACAGACTACGATAACCAGCTTAAGAAGATGTACGGTAGTCTGCCTCCCTTCTTGCAGAACCTGGTTAAGAGCCTGCCAGCTAAACTGACGGCTACACTGGGCCCGGAGCTCATGGCTGCATCGTCCGAGAAACCCGGCTTTGATGCAAAGGCTGCTGCTGGCGGAAGCAAGTTCAAGAGTAAACGATCGATGCTCCCTCAAGTTCCCAACTTGAAGTCGCTGGTCTCAGCCCAGGGTGCTGTTGCGACCGCATTGAGGAGTATTGTCAACTTTCTCAAGTTTAGGTTCCCTGCTTTGGCCACGGGCACCAATGTGATTATGAGTTTGGCAGTATTTAGTAAGTCTTACATTTTCCAAACTACAAAATCATAACCTCATGGATATTAATGCTACACAGTCCTCCTTTTCGTGTTCTGGTACTGCCACAAGCGCGGCCGCGAAACTCGTCTCGAGAAGGAGCGGCTCGCTGCCGAAGAGGGCCAGTCTGGGGAATCTTCCATCACCGAAGATGCAGATTCCATCTTTGGCTCCAAGGCAAATATCAAAGAAGAAGATAGGGAGGTAGCCCAGGAACCACTCGTCATTACCGATGGCAAGGAGAAGGAGGCTGAGCTGAGTGATTTGCCGAGTGTGTCGCATCTCCCCGATCCAAAGGCTGAGGATGCGCCAGACATGGCCACGGCACCGGCACACAGCAAGTAGGTCGTGTAGGTGAGATTGGGATTTGGAGGCGGAAGCGAAGTATCTTGGTTCAGATTGATATTCCTTATGCGTATACCCTGGCTTTAGTAATGTGCTAATGAAGATGAACGATACATTTTACAGCAAACACGTGTCGTAATACTAAAACTCCATTCCTTTTAGATCCTTGATGACCATGTTTTCAGTTCGCAGGCGAATGAGTACCCACTCACGGTTTCCTGGCATGAATCAACACCACCTCAAAGTACGCATGCACCTTCCTCTCCTTGACTCCCGATCGGAACTTTGCAAAGAAAACTTGGGCCTCATCTACCGACCAACCCATTACTTTAGTCAACAAGTACAACCCCCAGCCCTCAGCACCCTGGGTAATATGCAGCAGATTCCATCTCCCCACCTCCTTCATATGCGGATCAGCAGGCCAGCTATTTACCGGCACCTTGTATACCCTCTCTTCAACATCGGCAAATCCGGCATTACGAATATACGTGCTCAGATTCCAGACCTCGTAGAAGGACTTGCCGAAGCGCTTGGACGCTTCGTGGAAGATATCCGACCACTGTGAGAGCACGTGATCAGGCTTAAGTGTGCCGTCGTCGGATTTGAACTGGATGCTCATTTCCATGTGATGCAAGTAGCCGCCGCGCTCGAGGCCGTTGTAAATCTGTTCGTAGAGCGCGGGCCAAGAACCAATGGAGCCGTAGAGGCCGCGGATGTTGATCAAGTCGAAGCGTTGTGAGTATGTCCAGGGAAGTGTTACGTCATCGATTTCGAATTTACAGTTTGGAGGCGTAAATTGTGGTTGAATTGGCGAGAGGTCTACGCCGAGGATTTCGGCACCGGGGTGTTCTGGCTATAGTTTAGTTTCAGGGGTTCAGGGTGTGTGTGTGTGGGCAGGATGCAAGGGCGTACCGTCGGCCATGTCCATGCACCAGATTCCTGTTCCGCAGCCGAGATCTAGAACCCGCTTTGGATCTTTGATGGGCGCAAGGTGCAGTTTTTGGTTTAACAGGATGAGGAACATGTGATGTGCAATGTCGAGCTGGTCATTTTGCACTTCGTCGTTGGGGCCCCAGTAGTCATTTTCACCCTCACGGAACTTGTGGTAGCGACGCCCATTTTCGAAGCGGCCCCTGTGGATAGTGGACGCGATCGAGGTTGTGTCACTCAAGGCGTCGTCATCACCCAGGGCTGAGTCTGCATCATCGTTGTCCTGTGGTGGTTAGAGATGGGTAGAGACCAAACCGCAGTGTATCATTCTTCCAGAGGTATGCTAGGTGGAACAAAAGATGCCCGAGATACTTACAACGATAACATGAGGATTGACCTGCTGAGCTGACGGAGCTGGGCCCTCGTTTTCAGAGGGAAGCAGTGCTTGTGCTGAATCTACCGAAGCAGCAGGAGCCTCTGGGGGTGGTGAGGCAGTTGCAGCGGCGGCCGCAGAGCCACTTCCGGATGCTGTCGGTGGATCGTTTTCAATTGCCCTCCCTTTCCCCTTTCCCGAGTCTGCCATGGGGAAGAATCGACCGTCCGTCTGAGTAGCTGAGACTTGGGTGTAGCTGCGCTGTTCTCATCTGCCAACGTCGGGGTTCTTAGACGCAACTGTGCCTCAACCATACAGCAACGGGTCGGAGCGAAGTGCGGAGCCTTGTAAGCGAATGTACTTTGTAATGTATACGGAGATGGTTCTAACGTTTGTCGACGATTCTCAAAAAATGGCTCAGGATTGCAGAATTAGGGAGCAGGTTCAAGAGACGGTATTCTGGGCGATGACGAGGTTCTCAGCAGCGTTAAGTAACCCTGGAGAGAGAGCCTACATGGAGGTAAAGGTGCTCGGACGCCGCTCTTCACGAGGCTAGAGCAGAACGGCGCTGACGTCCGATGAGCGTCCACCAACATGCACACCCACCACGATGGAAAACGTGGTTTGCGGTTGCGGAGCGCCCTGTCGAGTGTCCCTGAGTCAGGCAGCTCCGCGTGGTCCTGATGAATTTTGGACACACCCCCATTGATTCGCCCTCTGAATGAGTCCGTCTCGCTATGCTTGCGATAGTGACCACAATGGCGGGTGTACTGCAGAAGAAGCAGATGTCAGGTTGTTACGTGGCGGCCGAAGCGCCGAGCCTGGATGGTCTACCGAGCCTTAGGTGCGCATCAATCTTGCAGACGTTCAGCAGGAGACACGATGGATGCAGCACAACGCTAACGCGAACGTCTTGCGAACGCCCTGGGAATCATGGCGCTTGCCTGTGTAGGGGCTCGACTACTCCAGCTGAGGGAGCTTCCAGGTGTGACCATGGTTCTGGCCGCAGCTCTTCATTGTCGGCTGACAGCGCAGCGCAGTGCCGGGCCGTGCAGCTAGAAGCTCCTCATCTTCCCCATCTCTTATTTCACCGAATGAACCGATTGACGAACCAAACACTCAGCCCCCGCTCGGCTGACTAGTCTTATAGTGCACGGCGCCGCACGCGCCGTCAAGGACAGCATTCCCCACTGGAGGGAACCACGCTCAACTGTTTTCCATCGCCAGCGACCCTGAATCCCGGTTCCGACTCCACTGTAGGCCAGCATGGACACCGCTTCGCTACTGGACAATGTCTCGCGGCGCCTGTATGTCATCGTATTTGTCGCTGTGGCAGTCCTTGCCATTGGCCGAGTACGGCAGTACTTACGCCTGAGACATTTTCGCGGACCCGCGACGTCGGGTTTCTCTTGGCTGTGGCATTCCAAAGCCGTTATCAGCGGACAAGCTCCTAGGTACTACGGCCAGGTCTGCGAGGAGTATGGTACGCATCAGGAAAGGGAGCTGCTACTGAATGTGAGAGCCAGCTAATAGTGTCGATTAGGACCGATTGCCAGGATTGCACCAAATCATCTCATTACTTCGGACCCAGAACTCTGGACGCGAATTAATGCCGTTCGCTCGCCGTACAGGAGATCCACTTGGTACTATCACGCTGCCCGCTTTGAGCCCGGAAAGGACAATGTCTTCACCGAGTGTGATAACGATAGACATGATGCAAGACGGAAGAAGATGACATCTGGGGTAAGCGACCACACAGGCGGTTGCCAATCGTCCGACAGGACCGGCCACAATGTAGACCAAAATCGAGTCAGTGACTGACAAGCTGTAGTATGCTGGCAAAGAGAACCCGGATTTAGAGCCTTCTATAGACATCCATGTCAAAGAACTCGTCCAACTAGTACGCAAGTACGCGTCCTCCATGGCCTCGACTCAACCCTCAAAACCCATGGATCTGGCCGAGAAGATTCCGTTCTTCACGCTAGATGTCATTAGTCACATTGGTCTAGGAGAAGCATTTGGTGATCTGAAGGCCGACAAAGACCTCAGGAACTATGTGCAGTCAACCGAAGAGGGCCTCAAGATTGGTAATACGGCGTTCGCCATGGGCATCAGCTGGCTCAAGAGCATGCCTGTTATTGGGCCCGCAATCAGTCCTTCGGAAAACGATGCCACTGGGTTCGGAAACATGATGGCCCAAGCACGCAAAATTGTTGATTCCAGAAGCTTGAAGCCTACTGAGGGGAAATCTGACATGTTTGCATCGTTTGTTCGCCATGGTGTGTCGGGTGATGATTTGTGTAGGTTCTGTTCACCTTACTACGTATGCAAGCAGTAGCTAACCATTTGGTGATAGTCCAAGAAGTATTTGAACAGATCTTAGCCGGTTCTGATACCACGTCAGCTGCTATCCGCGTTATTCTACTTCACATCATGAGCCATCCACGTGTGTATGCAAAACTTCAGGCTGAAATTGACGACACGGTCAAGAAGGGTGTCGCCTCCGCATTTCCCAATGTGATATCGGATGCCGAAGTGCGTCGCCTGCCGTACCTGGGTGCCGTTGTTCGGGAAGCAATGCGGGTAGGTCTACATTTCCAGATGGACATTCTCATGGGCTCAACTGACTGTATCTTGTTCCAGGCATATCCGCCAGTCGCGAATATCTTCTCCCGGGTCACACCTGACGAAGGCGACGTTGTAACTATCGACAACAAAGAGTACTTTATACCCGGTGGCACACTAATCGGCTACTCAGCATGGGCTATGCATCGCAACAACCCTTCCCTCTATGGGGAAGACTGTGCCGCCTTCCGACCGGAACGTTGGCTCTTCGACGCCAGCGACGCTGAAGCGAAGGAGCGTCTGGCGAGGATGACACGGACTAATGACTTGATATTTGGTTACGGTCGATGGGTTTGTTTGGGGCGGAATATTGCGTTGATCGAGATACACAAGTGTGTATTTGAGTTGTTACGCCATTTCAATCTTGCGTTGACGTATCCATTGGAGCCATGGAAGACGTTCAACTCGCTGGGGCTGTGGGAGATCAAGGATATGTGGGTGGATGTTACATTGAGAGATTGAATGAGAGACGATACATGTAGCGTGCATTTGGCAATCACCTAAGTAGCAATGACGGATGGATAAGGGGATGCTGCCAGCCAATTGTGCAAGGCTAGGATCAGGTTGTGATTTGCCCGTGTTGTTGCGAGCCTTTCCACCAAGGCTGGCTTTGAGGGCCAATTGGCTACATGTCCGAAGAACATGGTACCCACAGCCACACCGTTCTTTCCAAGCTCCACGGCGGATGCAGCACGAACAGTCACATCGACCGACGACATGGATTTTAAGCTTTGAGTCGAATTACGATGTGCGCAAACTACCAGCCCCGCTCGCTGCTCGCAAGGTTGAAGCCTGATTCGGAACGTAGCACCAGGTAGGAACGCTCCATATCAAACCAACCAAACATGACCACAGCCACGTTCCGTCGTCGTCCCAACTTCGACCAAGGCCCAACATACAACCATCGTAATACAATCGCGACCCCACAGCTGCCTTACCACCCCTTCTCAGCTTCACGACATCATGTCGCAGCCCAACATGTCGACATGGCCGGCTACGAGCCCAGCGTCAATGCGCAACGATCCGCCAACATAACCAGCACCGGGCATCAGCGTGAGGACAGCTATTCCCCTGACGATACGCCGACAAAGCCTCCGGCCTTACATCATTCGGCGCCCGATAAACAGCATGATTTCATGATTAATAACCCGGCGACCGACACGCCCTACCCGGGCATCCAGCACACCCCAGCGCTGCCTCCGCCCACGACCGACGACACGCCCAAAGGCAAATTTGATATGCTTCCGCCCCCAGGTTCTGTCCACGCGTCATGGCAGGCCCTGCACGATTTTGCGCAATCGCACGCCTCGGAACACGGATACGCGCTTAGCATCAATACGACAGCTAAGAACCGGTCGCGGATAAAGTTGGCATGTGTTTGCTATGGCCAGCCAAAGAACACTCATAAGCTGACAGCGGAGACGAGAGTCAGGAAGAACAGGGTCAGCTATAAGACGGGATGTAAGATGTGGGTTGAGGGCAAAAAGCAAGATGATGGGACTTGGCTATTGCGTGTTGGTGAAGCCCAACACAACCACGCGGGGCGCGAGAGTGCGGGGTGGGCTGTACAGCGCAAGCGCACGTGGGGCGTTGTCGGAGGTCGCATCGGAGTTGGAGGTGTCACGGCAAAGGAAGAGCTTGCAAAGTTAAATCTCTCTGAGAGCAGAGATGTGCAAGAAGACGTGGACGCAGAAGCAGAGGCCGACGAGGAAGAAGCCGGCAGCGCATCGGCATCAACGGCGAGCAAACACACGCACAGTCTCGAACGTGGGGGTCTCGTTTGGAAAATTGTCGAGCAGGAAATGCTACGCAGGGGCGAAACAAACCAAGGCCGCGATCGAGGCGTCGGCCGCACAGTCGAAGTTTTGCAGGCACGGCTCCCAGGCATACACATTTTCAAACGCGATGTATACAACATACGCGCCCAGATCAAGAGAGCTCGTAAAGCCGCAGGCCAACAAATCGGCGACGGTATCAACAGCTCAGATGACGAAGCTGAAGCCCAAATCGAAGCACCCGACGCTACTCCACCTGACGAAGTACCCGCTCCCAAACCACAACCACCACAAAAACAAGCTGAACATGCACAACGACGACCACTACCACCACCTCCGTCCAAACCACCTCAACCCCCACCACCCAGCATATACCAACACCCCTCGCTCCTCCCACCCAAACTCTCAGCCCCTAAATTCACACCTCCTCGATCAGACCCCCGCATCGATCCTTTACTCAGCGACGTGCCACCCCCACCAGACCTATCAGACATGGTGTTTGCAAGCCAAGTGGAGCAGCTACGACAGGAGAATGCCGAGTTGAGGCGGTTACTGACGGAGAAGACAAAAGAGGTCAAGGAGAAGACGATTGAGATGGCGGGGTTGAAGAGTCAGGTTGAACTACTAAGTAATATGATGCTGCGGCCGAGTGGGAGGGGTATGTTGTCTGGCTAGTGTGATGAACTTTTGTTTGACACGGAGAGAGAGACAGAGGTAGGGCTTGTTGTTACAAAGATGTTGGCGTGTTGACGAGGACGACGTGTTAGATACCCATTTCGTAGTTGTGTTGTAGTTGCTGTTTTTCACTTGATATATGTAGGCAAGTACAAGCGTATGAAGAGATTATACATGATACCATGATC
>Ga0265780_10003425_pt1 | contig 20846 bp, 17 predicted proteins | sample P1T30metagenome_FD_192432 | JGI IMG/M metagenome (GOLD analysis project Ga0265780, IMG submission 192432) | Plant litter microbial communities from East Loma Ridge, Irvine, California - P1 T30 | ecosystem: Environmental > Terrestrial > Plant litter > Unclassified | place: USA: California...
GGCATCGAGCGCGGCATCGAGCGTGGCATCAGGCCTTGCAGCGCGGGCGGCATCGCGGGCGGCGCCGGGCGGGCGGCCGCCGGGTGCAGCGCTCCCTGTGCTGGTGGGTGCGCTGCTTCGTCCGCTCGTTGCGGCGCCCGCCGCCAGCGCCGCGCGGCTGGCGGCGACGGCGTCGAGCAGGTCGAGCTCGGCGCGCGGCTGCCAGGGAAAGCGCCCCCGCGCCAGCCAGCCCAGCAGCGCCGCGATGCTGCGCGCCGGCGCATGGCAATCGGCATCGCGTCCGGCGGCCATGCCCGGCGCTTCGCCGGGTGCGCCCGAAGCGCCCGACGCCAGCAGCGGCACCTCGTCGAGGTAGCTGTCGAGCGAGAGCTGGGACAGGCCGTAGCAGTTGCGCAGCAGCTGTTCCAGCGCCGGCTGGTAGCCCTCGATGCCGCGCTGCGGGTCGCCGCGCCGCCACAGCCCGCGGCGCTCGGGGTCGGCGCCTTCGGGCAGGCAAGGCAGTGGATAGACCAGCAGCGGACGCTGTTCGTCCTCGTGGCTGCAGCGGTACTCGACGGCGCGCGTGACCACGCCGGCCAGCCCGTCGAGGCTGCGCCCGCCCGGCGTGAACAGGCCGACCAGGCGGTCGGGCAACAGCGTGGTGCAGACGCTGACTGCCGCCGAGCGGCCGCCGCGCGCATCGACCAGCACATGGCGGAAGTGGCGCGTGAGGTGACCGGCAAAGGCGCGGTAGAGCGCCGGGCAGGCGGTAAACAGGCCATCCCAGTCCATGCGGTCGGCCCGTTCGCCATAGCTGTCGTCGAAGCGCCCGGCGCGCATCAGGTAGAGCGAGCGGCCCTGGTCGACGCGCTCGACGTAGGCCTCCCAGTCGATGGCCTCGAGCACCAGGCGCGCCCGCTCTTCGTGGTCGAGGTCGGCGCCGGCGCGGCCCAGCGAGCGCAGCTGTTCGCGGCAGGCCTCGAAATATTCGAGCAGGCCGGGCCGGGCCGCGCCAGGCCGGGCCGCGCCAGGCCGGGCCGCGCCAGGCCGGGCCGCGCCAGGCCGGGCCGCGCAAAGACCATCACGCCCGTTCAGCGGCGCCGCGGGACGCGGGTCCTCGAAGCGTTCGTCGCACGTGGGGAAAACATGGTGCAGGCCGGGCGCCTCGGTGTCCCAGTCGATCATCAGCACCGGCACCGTCGCGTTCTGCCCGGCCGCCAATTGGAGCGCGGCATGGGCCAGCGCGGCGCTGCGCGCGCCGCCGCTCTCGAACGAGTAGAAGGTGGTGACTTCGCCGGGCCCGGGAATCGGCGGCAGCGTCAAGCGGGTGATTTCCATGTAGCTCCTCATTTTTTCGGGAATGTAAGATCCGGGATGGCGCGCCACTCGGGTGGGACATCGGGGAGCACGAATTGGTTGCAATCATGGCCAGGCGGCGTATGGCGCTTCTGGTACTGGTAATGGGTGGCAATGCGCCTGACCATCTTGTCGATGTCCGGAAGGAAATCGGGATTCGATTTCAGGTCGGCGGTGGCCATGGTGTAGTGCGAGAAATCGACATAGAAGCTGGTCGACGCGATTTGCGGCGGCAGCCGGTCGGGATGCTGGGTCATGATGACCGGGATGATCAGGTGGCTGGGTAGCGCATACCAGCTGCTGCGCTCGGCCTCGATCTGGCGCATGGCCGCATACTCGCGGCGCGTATAGGCGTGGGCTTCGTATTTCGGCGTGTAGATCAGGATCATGCAGACGCTCTCGCACATCGCGCGGGCGATCTTGCGGTCGAGGTCGTCGCCGCCGCCGAGCTGCTCGGTATCGACGAAGAGTTCTTCTTCGCTGTCGAAATACGGCTCGAGGTAGCACTGCAGCGCATCGACCAGCGCGGCCTTGAAATGCTGCATCAAGGCATGGCGCCCGTGGGCGTAGCTGAAGAAGCAGCCGTACCGGATTGCCATTCGATTCCCCTGTTCAATACGCCGCGGCGCGCACGCGCATCCACCACTCTAGCGCCGCACTCCCCCGTCACTTTGCGTGCGGACAAACGGCACCGGCGCCAAAGAAGCGCGCGTGCGGCGCAGCACTTCCGTAACTTTCGCTCATCCACTGAGGCATAATCGAAACGAGTCGCGACCATCAACACAACAACAGGAGATGCAATGAAAGCGATCGTATGCAAGGACTGGGGCCCGCCCGACAGCCTGGAACTGCAGGACCTGCCCGACCTCGTGCCGGAGGCCGGCGAGGTCGTGGTCGAGGTGCGCGCGGCCGGGGTGAATTTTCCCGACGTGCTGACGGTGCAGGGCAAGTACCAGTACCGCCCCGAACTGCCGTTCACGCCCGGTAATGAATTCGCCGGCACCGTGCGTGCGGTCGGCGACGGCGTGTCCCGGTTCAAGGCCGGCGACAAGGTGATCGGCTTCGCCCGCAGCGGCGCCTTTGCCGAACAGGTGCGCGCCCCGGCCGACGTGCTGATGCCCATGCCGCCCGGCATGGACTTCGACACCGCCGCGGCGATCACCCTCACCTACGGCACCTCGCACCACGCGGTGGTCGACCGCGCCCAGCTGAAGGCCGGCGAAACCATGCTGGTGCTGGGCGCGGCCGGCGGCGTCGGCCTGGCCGCCATCGAGATCGGCAAGGCGCTCGGCGCGCGCGTGATCGCAGCGGCCTCGAGCGCGGACAAGCTGGAAGTCTGCCGCGCGCATGGAGCGGACGTGCTGGTCGACTACAGCAAGGAAGATTTGCGCGAGGCGCTGAAGGCGGCCACCGGGGGCAAGGGGCCGGACGTGATCTACGACCCGGTCGGCGGACCCTACACCGAACCGGCGCTGCGCTCGATCGCCTGGCGCGGGCGGCACCTGGTGATCGGGTTTGCTGCGGGCGAGATTCCGAAATTGCCGTGGAATTTGATGCTGCTGAAAGGCGCGTCGGTGGTCGGCGTGTTCTGGGGCGAGTTCGCACGGCGCGAGCCGCAGGCCAACCTGGCCGCGATGCGCGAGATGCTCGGGTGGATGGCTGAAGGCAAGCTCAAGCCGCTGGTGTCGAAGCGCTATGCGCTGGGCGAAACGGCGCAGGCGCTGAATGACATGGCCGAGCGCAAGGTCACCGGCAAGGTCGTGATCGTTCCGTGAATGGCGCCGCTGCGCGTAGCGTGGGCGGGTCTCCCGTCCACGCGTTCAACCAACGTATGACCATGTAGGGCGGGCGCCCTACGCGTGGAATGTGAACATTGTTGGCCCATTTTTAGACGCCAACACGATGCATACGTCACGCATGGGCACAGGGGCGCCCACCCTACCTGTTCATATGGTAGCCGTCCGCCCTACGCAGCATCCGGCTTGAAGAACTGAATCACTTCTTCCCGCACCCGCGTGCGCTTGAATGGCGGCAGGCTCTGCCAGATACGCCGTCCATACGGTTTACTGATCAGGCGCGGGTCGCAGATCATCAGCACGCCCCGGTCGTCGACGTCGCGGATCAGGCGTCCGGCGCCCTGCTTCAGGGTGATGATCGCTTCCGGCAATTGATGGTGCATGAAGCCGTTCAGTCCCTGCTTTTCCATCACCTCGATGCGCGCCGCCAGCACCGGATCGTCCGGCGGGGCGAACGGCAGCTTGTCGATGATCACCAGCGACAGCGCCTCGCCGCGCACGTCGACGCCTTCCCAGAAACTCTGGCTGCCGACCAGCACCGCATTGCCCGCGTTGCGGAACGAATCGAGCAGCTCGGTGCGCCCGCGCTCGCCCTGCACGAACAGCGGGAAGTCCAGCCCGCGGTCGGCGAATTCGGTGCGCAGGCGCTCGGCCACGCGGTTCACGGCGCGGATCGTCGTGCACAGGAAGAAGGTGCGTCCGCCGGCCGCCTCGATCACCGGCAGCGCGTGGTCGACCACGGCGTCGGTGTAGCCCATGGAGTTCGGTTCCGGCAAGCCGGTCGGCACATACAGCACGCCCTGCTCGCCATAGTTGAACGGACTGGGCCAGGTGCGCGCCGGTTCGCCGGTCAGGCCCATCTGGTCGGAGAAATGCTTGAAGTCGTTCTTCACCGCCAGCGTGGCCGAGGTGAAGATCCAGCTGCGCGGGCTGCCTTCGCGCTGGTTCTGGAAGATCGGTGCGATCGACAGCGGGGTCTTGTGCAGCTGCAGCGAGGAATTGAAGGCCTCGACCCAGAGCACGGCCTGCTCGGCTTCCGGCCCCTTGGCTTTCGGGTCGGCACGCCAGGCATCGTAGGATGCTTTCAGCTCGATCGCGCGCACGCGGCAGGCTTCCAGGGTCTCGGCGCGCTCGGCCTGTTCTTCCAGCACCTCGATCAGGCCATCGAGCTCTTCCTTCAGCTTGACCAGCGCCGGGAAGAAGGCCGAGGTCGGCAAAACCTGCGGCAGCGACAGGCGGGTGCCGCCTTCGGGGAAGGTCAGGCGCAGGTCGCGCGCGGCCTTTTCGACCACGGTGACGACCTTCGCCCAGTCCGGGCCGCGCGCATGCGCCAGGCCTTCGGCCAGCACGTCGCGGCACAGTTCCAGCACCTGCGAGGTCGACACCGACTGGCCGAAGAACAGGGTCGCGGTATCCGGCAGCTGGTGCGCCTCGTCGAAGATGATGGTGTTGGCCGACGGCAGCAGCTCGGCCACGCCGGTGTCCTTCAAGGCCACGTCGGCGAAGAACAGGTGATGATTCACCACCACTACGTCGGCCTGCTGGGCTTCGCGGCGCGCTTTCATGACGAAGCAGTCCTGGTAATACTGGCACTCGGCGCCCATGCAGGTGTCGCGCGTGGACGTAACGAGGTTCCAGACGCTGGCGTTTTCCGGCACCTTGGTCAGCTCGGACTTGTCGCCGGAGCTGCTCATCTTGATGAAGCGGGAAATTTCGCGCAGGTGGCCGACGTCGTCGCGCGAGGTCAGGCGCCCGTTCTGCAGCGTACGCTCCAGGTGGAAATGGCAGAGGTAGTTCGAGCGGCCCTTCAGCAGCGCCACCGACACCGGGGCCTTGAGGGCCTTGCGGATGGTCGGGATATCGCGCAGGAACAATTGGTCCTGCAAGTTCTTGGTACCGGTGGAGACGATGGTCTTGCCGCCCCACAGCAGCGCCGGCACCAGGTAGGCGAAGGTCTTGCCGGTGCCCGTACCGGCTTCGGCCATGAGCACTTCCTGGTTGGCGATGGCGGAGGCGATGGCTTTCGCCATTTCGGTTTGGGCCTGGCGCGGCTTGAAGGTGCCGACGGCGGGCGCAAGCGGGCCGCCGACGCCGAACAGGCGGTCGAGTTCTTCGTCGTACTTGCCGGCGGGAGCGGGCGCGTCGGCACTGTCGGAAGACGACGGGGCAACGGGCTCGGCGCCGGGCACAGGGAGGTGATCGGTCAAAATAGGCGTTTCAGGGAAGTGTTGGCCTCAGGCCGGCACATCCGGCACGAGTTGCATTTTCAGCAAGGTGATATGGTCTTTCAGCTGCAGCTTACGCTTTTTGAGGCGGCGCAATTGTAACTGGTCCGCGTGACCATCCGCCGTCAGCATCGCGATGACCGCGTCCAGGTCACGGTGTTCCACGTCGAGTTCGATAATGCGGCGCTGGACGTCTTGGACATCGGTCATGATGGCGGTTCCAAACAGGTTTTTCAACAGGTGGGGCGGCGGCTGACAGCAGGCCGGTGTTGCAGCGACGCTTACGGCTTGCAACACGGAGGCTTCTCGGTGCATAGTTTAATCTACGGCGACGTTGCCGCCAACAAAGATCGGCCGTCCAGCCACGGAAAGCATCAAAGTTTATGAATCTCTTCAAGATCGAAGCGGGAACTGCGCAACACATCGGCAACCGCCCACGCCAGAACGACCGCGTCGCCATCCTGACCGGCGCCCGCGCGCCGGGCTATGTGCTGGCCGTGCTATCGGACGGCGTCAACGGCGTCGCCGGGGCCGAACAGGTGCTGCACACGGCGCGCCAGGTGTTCGACAACTTCAAGCCCGGCGACGGCCCCAACCCGGAACGCCTGGGCCAGCTGCTGCGCGACATCGTCCACGAGACCCACATGGTAATCAAGATGAACGCGCTGACCACCGGAGAGGAAGCGCATGCCAGCTTCGTCGGGCTGCTGCTGTCGCCGCACGGCGAGGCGGTGTGGGCCCACGTGGGCGATTCGCGCCTGTACCGCTTCGAGGATGGCCAGTGCGTGCTGCGCACCAGTGATACCGCCTACATCGAGCACCTGGTGAGCGACCGGCTGCCGATCGAATCTGCGCGCAACCATCGGCGCTCCAAGCTGCTGCTCAATGTGCTGGGGAACAGCCGCAAGGAGCCGTTCGTGACGGTGGGTGTGCATACGGGGGCGCAGGCCGGCGACCAGTTCCTGCTGTGTACCGATGGGCTGTGGCATTTCTTTACCGACGCCGAACTCGGTGCGGCCGTGGTGCGGGCCACGCCGCGCGAGGCATCGGAGCGATTGATCAACAAGGCGTCCGAGCGTTCGCAAGGCAAGTGGGGAAACTGCTCGATGGCAATTGTGAAATTGGTGGCATCAACCCCGGACGCGTAACGCATCGGGATGTCAACCCGGCATGCCGTTAGCGCCGGTTGTGGACGGCGACGGTTGAATCCGTAGGGTGGGCCGGGCCGCGCAAGGCACCCCGTGCCCACGCGTGACGCATGAACCGCGTTAGCGTGATTCAAGCAAGCGCCGGGTTACGACCCGCACGAACAAACGCCGGTGGGCACAAGTGCCCACCCTACTTTTGTTCCGCCTTGGCGCGCTTCGCCTCATTCTCGGCCTTGCGCTTGGCGACTTCCTTCTGCTTTTCTTCCGACTTGCGGCGGCGCGCTTCATAGGCGGCGGCGTTAGCGGCGCGCTTTTGCACGTCGGCAGCTTCCTGCGCGGCGTCCTGCTGCACTTTCTCGTTATGGCGCGCCACGCGCTTGGCGACCGGCGACGGACGCGCGGGCGGGACTGCCGTCGGCGCCTTGGGCGGGGCCGGCGGCTGGGTCGCGGCGCGGGCTTCTTCCTCGCGGTAGCGGACCTCGGCCTCGGCCATCTGGCGGTCGCGTTCCTCGACCTTGAACTTGCGCTTGAAGTGCTCGGCTTCGATCTCGATCGCGCGCTGCACGGCCAGGGCGCTGCGGCGGCGTTCCTTGGCTTCATCCAGGCAGTTGTTCACAAAAAACTTGTCGTAGCAGACGGCTTCGCGCGCGGCGTGGTTGGCTTCGATGGCGGCGCGTTCGGCGGCCACGGCGGCCAGGCGTTCGTCGGCCTGGGCCACCGAGGTGGTTGGCGACGCGGGGGCCGGCGGCGGCGCCTGCTGCTCGCTGGCGCAGGCGGCCAGCAGGGCCAGGACCAGGGCGGCGGCCGCGCTGCGCAATAGGGACTGTGCGTTTGTCATCTTGTTCCTTGGGTGTGGTCGGTCAGGCGATGGCGTCGGCCGCGCCGCGCCGTTCGGCGAGCATGTATTCGCGCGACTGCATCTCAATGATACGCGAGACCGTGCGGTGGAATTCGTTTGCCAGCATGCCCTGGGTATAGAGCAGTTCCGGCGCCACCGCCGCCGACATGATGAGCTTGACCTTGTGGTCGTAGAACACGTCGATCAGCCAGGTGAAGCGGCGCGCCTCCGAGGACTGGCCGGCCGACATCGCCGGGATGCCCGACAGCACCACGGTGTGGAAGCGCGTCGCCAGTTCCAGGTAATCGTTCTGCGAACGCGGGCCGCCGCACAGGGTGGCGAAGTCGAACCAGATCACCCCGCCGGCGCGGCGCAGGGCGCGGATCTCGCGGTTCTCGATGTGGACGATGGGGCTCTCGTCGGCGGTGTCGGCCACCTTGGCGTAGGCGTCGCGCAGGGCGTGGTCCGAGGCCGCGTTCAGCGGCGTGTAGTAGGCCTGGACCTGCTCCAGCGCGCGCTTGCGGTAGTCGTTGCCGGCGTCGACGTTCAGGATGTCGAGTTTTTCCTGCAGCAGCCGGATCGTCGGCAGCATGCGGTCGCGGTGCAGCCCGTCCGGGTACAGCGTCGAGGGCTCGTAGTTCGAGGTCATCACGAAACTGACCCCGTTATCGAACAGTGCGGTCAGCAGGTTGTACAGGATCATCGCGTCGGCGATGTCGGAGACGTGGAATTCGTCGAAGCAGATCAGGCGGTACTTCTTGGCGATGCGCTTGGCGACTTCGTCGAGCGGGTTGGCGACGCCTTTCAGCTCATCCAGTTGGCCGTGCACGGCGCGCATGAATTCGTGGAAGTGCAGGCGCGTCTTGCGCACCACCGGCACCACGGAATAGAAGGAGTCCATCAGGAAGGACTTGCCGCGCCCGACGCCACCCCACATGTAGACGCCCTTCGGCACGTCGGGACGGTTGATCAGGCGCTTGAAAGCGGACGACCGCTGGGCCTTGTACTGGACCCAGTCGTCGTACGCCTGCTGGAGGCGGTCGACCGCGGCCTGCTGGGCGGGGTCGGAGGTGAAGCCGCGCTCGGCGAGGGCGTGCTGGTAATACTCTTGGACGTTCATACGTGTGCAATTCAAGACGTGCGCGGACGCTGGGCCACGGACGTGGATAAACCTAGGGTGGGAGCCCCGTGCCCACCCTACGGGGCACACCGTTGCGGGTATGCCCGATTTTCGATTAGAAGTTCAGCGACCGCTTGTCGACAGCCAGCGCGGCTTCCTTGACGGCTTCCGACAGCGATGGGTGCGCGTGGCAGATGCGGGCGATGTCTTCCGACGAGGCCTTGAATTCCATCGCCACCACGGCTTCCGAGATCAGTTCCGACGCAACCGGGCCGACGATGTGCACGCCCAGGATTTCGTCGGTGGCGGCGTCGGCCAGGAATTTCACCATGCCCGAGGTGTCGCCCAGCGCGCGTGCACGGCCGTTGGCCATGAATGGGAAGGTGCCGGCTTTATAGGCCACGCCTTCGGCTTTGAGCTGCTGCTCGGTCTTGCCGACCCACGCGATTTCCGGCGAGGTGTAGATGACCCAGGGAATGGTGTTGAAGTTGACGTGGCCGTGCTGGCCAGCGATGCGCTCGGCAACCGCGACGCCCTCTTCTTCCGCCTTGTGCGCCAGCATCGGGCCGCGCACGACGTCGCCGACTGCCCACACGCCCGGCAGGCTGGTGCGGCATTCGTCGTCGACGACGACAAAGCCGCGCTCGTCCAGCTGCAGGCCGACCGCCTCGCCGTTCAGGCCATTCGTGTTCGGCACGCGGCCGATCGAGATGATCAGGCGGTCGAAGGTGGCGGTCTGCTCGGCGCCGGTGCTGTCGGCGTAGGCGACGGTGACGTTGTTCTCGCCCTTGGTGATCGCACCGATCTTGCAACCGAGGTTGATCTTCAGGCCTTGCTTGACGAAGAGCTTGTGCGCTTCCTTGGCGATCTGCTCGTCGACTGCGCCGAGGAAGGTCGGCAGGCCTTCGAGCACGGTGACGTCGGCGCCGACACGGCGCCAGACCGAACCCATTTCCAGGCCGATGACGCCGGCGCCGATCACGCCCAGCTTCGATGGCACGGCTTCGATGTCGAGCGCGCCCTCGTTCGACAGGATCAGTTTCTCGTCGAATTCCGCGCCCGGCAGCTGGCGTGCGTTGGAACCGGTGGCGACCACCACGTTCTTGGCGGTCAGGGTCGCCGTGGTCGGGCCGCTGACGTTGATGGTGTAGCCGTCGCCGGACTTTTCGCCGAAGGCGCCCAGGCCGTGGAAGAAGGTCACCTTGTTCTTCTTGAACAGGTAGAGGATGCCGTCGTTGTTGGCCTTGACCACCGAATCCTTACGCTTGAGCATCTGCGGCAGGTTCAGTTCCAGGCCCGAGACGTTGATGCCGTGCTCGGCGAAGGCGTGGCCGGCGTGCTCGAAGTGTTCCGACGATTGCAGCAGCGCTTTCGACGGGATGCAGCCGACGTTGGTGCAGGTGCCGCCTGGTGCAGGCTTGCCTGCGGCGTTGCTCCATGCATCGATGCAGGCGGTCTTGAAGCCCAGCTGGGCTGCGCGGATGGCGGCGATGTAGCCGCCAGGACCGCCGCCGATGACGACGACGTCGAATTGATTCTCGTTACTCATGAATAGATCCTTATTTATTCTTCTGGGACAAAAATCCACATCAGCAGATAAACCAGCGCCCCGAACCCCGAAGTGATGAGGGCGAACAGCAGGAACACAAGGCGCCAGACCCAGGTTTCCAGGCCCAGCACGCCGTTCAGGCCGCCGCACACGCCACCCAGCCAGCGGTCGCGCCGCGAACGGCGCAGCGCACGCAGCCGGGCCTCCAGGGCATTCGCCCCAGCCTCGAACTGGGCGCCGACGCCGGGACCGGCGCCAGCACCCGAACCAGGACCATATGCGGTCCTGTCCTTGTCCAGGTTGACCCGCTCGCCGGCCAGGACTTTCGCCTTGGCCCGCTCGAATTCGGCGTCGCTCAGCGCGCCGGCCTGGTGCAGCTCGTGCAGCCGCCGGATTTCATCGGAGATCATGATTGCCCTCACAATGATGCAGGGGCAGCCGCGTGGACCTGCCCCGGGGTTTATCTGCCGCCTGGAAAATTACAGGTCGAGCAGCAGGCGTGCCGGATCTTCCAGCGCGTCTTTCATGGCGACCAGGCCCAGCACGGCTTCGCGGCCGTCGATGATGCGGTGGTCGTACGACATCGCCAGGTAGTTCATCGGACGGATGACGATCTGGCCGTTTTCGACGACAGCGCGGTCCTTGGTCGCGTGCACGCCCAGGATGGCCGACTGCGGCGGGTTGATGATCGGGGTCGACAGCATCGAGCCGAAGGTGCCGCCGTTCGAGATCGAGAAGGTGCCGCCGGACAGGTCGTCCAGGGTCAGCTTGCCTTCCTTGGCCTTCTGGCCGAACTCGCCGATTTTCTTTTCGATCTCGGCGATCGACATCTGGTCGGCGTTGCGCAGGATCGGCACCACCAGGCCACGTGGCGAACCGACAGCGATACCGATGTCGAAGTAGCCGTGGTAGACGATGTCGTTGCCGTCGACCGAGGCGTTGATGATCGGGTATTTCTTCAGTGCGGCAACGGCGGCCTTGACGAAGAAGGACATGAAGCCCAGCTTGACGCCGTGCTCTTTTTCGAACTTGTCCTTGTACTTCGCGCGCAGTTCCATGACCGGAGCCATGTTGACTTCGTTGAAGGTGGTCAGGATCGCGTTGGTCGACTGCGACTGCAGCAGGCGCTCGGCGATACGGGCGCGCAGGCGGCTCATCGGCACGCGCTCTTCCGGACGGTCGCCCAGGGCGACTGGCGCCGGTGCCGACACTTGCTGCAGGGCTGGCCGGGCCGCCGCCGCGGTGGCAACGGCTGGCGCAGGTGCTGGAGCAGCGGCTGGCTTGTTGGCAACCGCGCTCAGGGCGTCGCCCTTGGTCACGCGGCCATCGCGGCCGGTGCCGGTGGCATCCGAAGCGCTCATGTTGTTGTCGGCCAGGATCTTGGCGGCGGCTGGCATGGCGACGTCGCCCTTGCTGCCGGTCGAGGCGGCTGCCGGGGCAGCGGCTGGAGCCGAGATCGATGCGTTGGGAGCGGCCGAAGGAATCGCTTTCACTTCCAGCGGGCTGGTCTGTGCCGAGGCTTCGGTGTCGATGATGGCGATGACTTCGCCGGCGACGACGGTGGCGCCGTCGGCCTTCAGCAGTTGCACGATCACGCCGGCGCCTGGCGCTGGCAGTTCCAGGACCACCTTGTCGGTTTCGATGTCGATCATGTTCTCGTCGCGCGAGACTGGCTCGCCGACTTTCTTGTGCCACGACAGCAGGGTTGCTTCAGCAACCGATTCCGACAACTGGGGGACCTTGACTTCGATTTGTGCCATGTAAAACTCCGTTTGATTATTCTGTGTTCTTGCAAGGAAAGCTAAAAAACCGGACGCCTTGCGGCGGCCGGTTTGCGCTTAAACATTTACTTAGTCAGGATAAAGCCCTTGAGCTTCGAGAACGCCGTGTCCAGCAGTTCCTTCTGCTGCGCCACGTGCTTGTCCGAGTAGCCGACAGCCGGAGCCGCCGAGGCCGGACGGCCGGCGTAGGCCAGGCGCTGACCTTCGTCCATGTTTTCGAAGATGTTGTGCTGGATCTGGAACCATGGACCCTGGTTCTGCGGTTCGTCCTGCGCCCACACGATCTCGGTGGCGTTGCTGAACTTCTTCAGTTCGGCGGCGAAGGACTTGTGCGGGAACGGGTACATCTGCTCGACGCGGACAATCGCCACGTCGCTCACGCCGCGGGTCTTGCGTGCGTTGACCAGGTCGTAATACACCTTGCCCGAGCAAGCGATCACGCGCTTGACCTTGGAGGCTTCGATCTTGTCGTCGCACTCGCCGATCACGGTCTGGAAGCCGCCCTTGGCCAGGTCGGTCAGGGCCGAACCGGCGTCCTTGTTACGCAGCAGCGACTTCGGCGTGAAGATGACCAAAGGCTTGCGGAACTGGCGCACCATCTGGCGGCGCAGCAGGTGGAAGATCTGGGCGGCGGTGGTCGGCTGCACAACTTGCATGTTGTTGTCGGCGCACAGCTGCAGGAAGCGCTCGATACGGCCCGACGAGTGTTCCGGACCCTGGCCTTCGTAGCCGTGCGGCAGCATCATGACCAGGCCCGAGGCGCGGCCCCACTTCACTTCGCCCGAAGCGATGAACTGGTCGATGACCACTTGCGCGCCGTTGACGAAGTCGCCGAACTGGGCTTCCCAGATGGTCAGGGTGTTCGGTTCGGCGGTCGAGTAGCCGTACTCGAAGCCGAGCACCGCTTCTTCCGACAGCACCGAGTCGATGACCGTGAACTGTGCCTGGTTGTCCGACACGTTGGCCAGCGGCAGGTAGATGCCCTGGTCCCAGCGCTCGCGGTTCTGGTCGTGCAGCACGGCGTGGCGGTGCACGAAGGTGCCGCGGCCTGCATCCTGGCCCGACAGGCGGATCGCGTAGCCCGATGCCAGCAGCGACGCGAAGCCCAGGTGTTCGCCCATGCCCCAGTCGAGGTTCATCTCGCCGCGGCCCATGGTGGCGCGGTCGGCCAGCACTTTTTCAACCAGCGAATGTGGTTTGAAACCCTCCGGGACCTTGGTGATGCGTTCGGCCAGGCGCTTCAGTTCGGTCAGCGGCACGGCGGTGTCGGCCGCATCGGTCCACTTCTTGTTCAAGAACGGCGCCCAGTCGACGGCGTACTGGTTCTTGAAGTTGGTCAGCACTGGATCGACCGTGTGGCGGCCGGCGTCCATCGCGTCGCGGAAGGCGGCGACCAGCTTGTCGCCTTCGTCGGCGGCGATGGTGTTTTGGGTGGCCAGCTTCTCGGCGTACAGCTTGCGCGTGCCCGGGTGCTTGGCGATCTTCTTGTACATCAGCGGCTGGGTCAGCGCAGGCGTGTCCTGCTCGTTGTGGCCCAGTTTGCGGTAGCAGATGATGTCGACCACGACGTCCTTGCCGAACTCGACGCGGTAGTCCAACGCGATTTGCGTCGCCAGGACCACGGCTTCAGGATCGTCGGCATTCACGTGCAGCACCGGCGCTTCGATCATTTTCACGACGTCCGAGCAGTACAGCGTCGAACGGGCGTCGCGCGGGTCGGAGGTGGTGAAGCCGATCTGGTTGTTGATGACGATGTGGACCGTGCCGCCCGTGCCGTAGCCGCGGGTCTGCGCCAGGTTCAGGGTTTCCATGACCACGCCCTGGCCGGCGAATGCGGCGTCGCCGTGCACCAGGATCGGCAGCACTTCCTTGCCCTTGCGGTCGCCGCGGCGTTCCATGCGCGCCTTGACCGAACCTTCGACGACCGGGTTCACGATCTCGAGGTGGGACGGGTTGAAGGCCAGCGACAGGTGGACCGGGCCGCCCGGGGTCGAGACGTCGCTCGAGAAGCCCTGGTGGTACTTGACGTCGCCCGATGGCAGGTCGTCGGCGTGCTTGCCTTCGAATTCTTCGAACAGCTCCGACGGGGCCTTGCCCAGGGTGTTGACCAGCACGTTCAGGCGGCCGCGGTGGGCCATGCCGATGACGATTTCCTGGATGCCCTTTTCACCGGCGCGCTGGATGGTTTCGTCCATCGAGGCGATGAAGGATTCGCCGCCTTCGAGCGAGAAGCGCTTGGCGCCGACGTACTTGGTGTGGAGGTAGCGTTCCAGGCCTTCGGCCGCGGTCAGGCGTTCGAGGATGTGGCGTTTCTTTTCGGCCGAGAAGGTCGGGGTCGAGCGGATCGATTCCAGGCGTTCCTGGATCCAGCGCTTTTCGGTCGGGTCGCTGACGTACATGAACTCCGCGCCGATCGAGCGGCAGTAGGTGTCACGCAGCATGTTCAGCAGGTCGCGCAGGGACGCGTCTTCGCCGCCGAAATAGGTATTCGAGATGTTGAACTTGGTGTCGAGGTCGGCGTCGGTGAAGCCGTAGAACGACGGGTCGAGTTCGGGAAGGTTCGGACGTTCCTGGCGCTGCAGCGGGTCCAGGTTGGCCCAGCGCGAACCGAGGTAGCGGTAGGCGGCCACCAGCTGGGTGACGGCGACGCGCTTGCGGCCCATTTCCGGGTCGGCTTCGGTGGCGGCGCTGACGGTACGGATCGGACCCTGCTTGGCACGTTCCGCGAACGAGGCAATGACGGACGAGTGATCGACGTCCGGGCGGTTGCTGCCATCGACAGCAGGCACATGCTGCATGTTGTCGAAATAGGCGCGCCAATTGTCCGGAACCGAGCCCGGATTATTCAGGTAAGCCTCATACAACTCTTCCACGTACGGCGCATTACCGCCGAACAGGTAGGAGTTGGCGTTATATTGTTGCATCATTCTTGCTCACCTTTCTTCGCGCTTCGCGAAATTGGCGGGTTGGATTAACCTTCCGCGGCACGGCCTGACCGGTTAGCGGATCGCACTTACAAGACATCAAGTTGTGGGGGAAGGACTGTTGTTACGACAGCGATAAATCAACTTCACTGACTTGGCACAATAGCGGCAGGTATTGTAACGCAACATCCGGGTGGCATAGGCGCCAGCTTTACTTTTTGTGACATGTCTGGCTAATAGCTGCGATTCACATGTGGGCCCTGTGCCGATACCGCTTCCGCTGGCCGACGGATACGTCGCTACGGGTGGGCGCCCCTGTGCCCGCGCGTGACGCCTGCATGGTGTCGGTGCATCCGCACCCGAACACGCACCACCCGAACGCCGACACTTCCGCCTTTTTTGTTGACCCTCTAAATGATAATGGTTATCATTTACCGAGTTAACAAAACAGGAATCCTGCATGTCCGTCCAGAACCCGCCGCGCACCTCCCCCGCACCCACCGCGCAGCCGACTGCGCTGCCCGGTGCCAAGCGCGCGCTCTGGCTCAAGCAATTGCACCAGTGGCACTGGATCAGTTCCGCCATCTGCCTGATGGCCATGCTCCTGTTCAGCATCACCGGTTTTACCCTGAACCACGCCGCCCAGATCGAATCCAAACCCCAGGTTACACGCATCTCGAACACGGTGCCCGCCGCGCTGCTGCCCGAACTGCAGGCCTATGCCGAACAACACGCCGATGCCGAAGCCCCGGTCCCGCCCAAGCTGGCCGAATGGGCCAACGACGCCTTCCCGGTCGACCTGCGCGCCCGCAACGCCGAGTGGAGCGAGGAAGACGGCTACATCGCCCTGCCCCGCCCCGGCGGCGACGCCTGGCTGCGGATCGGCGTCGATGGCAAAGCCGAGTACGAGAAGACCGACCGCGGCTGGATCTCCTGGCTGAACGACATGCACAAGGGCCGCAACACCGGCGCCGCCTGGAGCTGGTTCATCGACCTGTTCGCGATCGCCTGCATCATCTTTTGCCTCACCGGTTTCCTGATCCTGAAGTACCACGCGGCCAACCGGCCGTCGACCTGGCCCGTCATCGGCCTGGGCATCGTGCTGCCGGCCGTGCTCGCGCTGCTGTTCGTTCATTAAATCCGTTCATCAATCTACCCCTCCATATAAGAAGGCACTGCATGAAACTGTCCCCCTCGCTCGCCGTCCTGTCCCTGCCGCTGATCTCCAGCGGCGCGCTGGCCGCCGACCTGTCCGTCAAGTTCGAATTGCCGCAAATGAACGTGGCCGAGTACCACAAGCCGTATGTCGCGATCTGGATCGAGCGCGCCGACCAGTCCGTGGCCTCGACCCTGGCTGTGCTGTACGACGTCAAGAAGAAAGACAATGCGGGCGAAAAGTGGGTCAAGGACATGCGCACCTGGTGGCGCAAGGCCGGCCGCGAAGCGACCTTGCCGATCGACGGCGTCTCCGGCGCCACCCGCGCCGCCGGCAGCCACACCATGAGCTTTGGCCCGGCCCGTACCGGCATCGACAAGCTGCCGGCCGGCGACTACAAGCTGGTGATCGAAGCGGCGCGCGAAGCAGGCGGCCGCGAACTGGTGCGCGTACCGTTCACCCTGCCGGCAAAAGGCAAGGTCGCGGCCAGCGCCAGCGGCAAGGAAGAGCTGGGCGCTGTTTCCATCGACATCAAATAAAACAAGGGACTCCAACATGCACAACAAGCTGATCAAACACGGCGTCCTCGCCCTCGTGCTGGCCGCGGCTGCCGGCGGCGCCAGCGCCCACCGTCCCTGGATGGTGCCGACCTCGACCCTGGTCGAGAATAAAAATGCCTGGGTCACCATCGATGGCGCCATCTCCGAAGGCCTGTTCGACGTCGACCACATGCCGCTGCGCATGAACGGCCTGACCGTCACCGCTCCGGACGGCACCACCTCGGCGGCGCCGGAAGCGGTGATGGGCAAGATGCGCTCCAGCGTCGACATCCCGCTGCCGCAGGAAGGCACCTACCGGATCGCCCTGGTCAGCACGAATGTCTTCGGCAGCTACAAGGATGGCGCTGAAGTAAAACGCTTCCGCGGCAGCGAAGCCGACTTCGCCAAGCAAGTGCCGGCCGGCGCCACCGAGGTGAAGAAAACCATCACCGCCCAGCGCATCGAAACCTTTGTCTCGGCCCACAAGACCAGCGACGGCGCCCTGAAGCCGACGAATGCCGGTCTCGAGATGATTCCGCTGTCGAACCCGAACGACCTGCGCAGCGGCGAAACCCTGCGCGTGCGCTTCCTGCTCGACGGCAAGCCGCTGCCGAAGCTGGACTTCAGCATGGTGCCGGGCGGCGTGCGCTACCGCGGCGTGCTGGGCGAAGTGCGCCAGACCACCGACGCCAAGGGCGAAGCCAGCATCAAGCTGCCGGCGCCGAACATGTACTGGGTGAACGCGGTGTACCCGCCGTCGCCGGGCAAGGGCGCGCCGCCGTCGGACGCGCCGGAAACCCGCCGCTACGCCTACACCGGCTCGCTCGAAATCCTGCCAGAGTAATCCCTTCCCTGTTCCACAGGGGCGCCCTCACAAGCACCCCTGCTTCCCTTTCCATGCGCCAGGTCCTCGTCCCCCTCGATATCGATCCTTCTCCGCCTCCCGCCGCCAGCACGCTGTTCGAGGCGGCCGGCTCGACCATGGGTACAAGCTGGTCGGCGCGCCTGATGCTGCCGGCGGGCGTGCGCAGCAAACTGGGCGAGCAGATGCAGGCGGAGCTGGACGGCATCGTGGCCGAGATGAGCCACTGGCTACCCGATTCCACACTCGGCCGCTACAACCGCGCCCCCGCCGGCAGCCGGATCGCCTTGCCGCCGCGCTTTGCCGAAGTGCTCGACTACGCGCTCGGCGTGGCTGATGCCAGCGGTGGCGCCTACGATCCGTTTGCCGGCGCCCTGGTCAATCTGTGGGGCTTCGGCCCCGAGCGGCGCTACGACCAGGCCGGGTTCTACGCGCCAGCACCCGACGCCGTGCAGGCCGTGCTCGCCCAGCGCGCCGCATTGCATCCCACCTTCGACCGCGCCAACGCCCGCCTGCTGCAGCCGGGCGGCGCCCTGCTCGACTTGTCGTCTGTGGCGAAAGGCTACGCCGTCGACCGCCTCGCCTTTTGCCTGGAGCAGCACGGCGTGCGCCATTACGTGGTCGAGATCGGCGGCGAGCTGCGCGGCGCCGGCACCAAGCCCGATGGCCAGCCCTGGTGGGTGACGCTGGAAGGCGTGCCGGGCCAGGACAATGTAGCGGCGGTGGCCGCCCTGCATGGCCTGGCCGTGGCCACCTCGGGCGACTACCGGCGCTACTTCGCGCACGGCGGCCGGCGCGCCTCGCACACGATCGACCCGCGCAGCGGCTACCCGATCGCCAACGACGTCGCCTCGGCCACGGTGATCGCCCCCACCTGCATGGCGGCCGACGCCCTGTCCACCACCATCACCGTCCTCGGCGCCCAGGCCGGCCTGGCCTTTGCCGAGGACCGCGGCCTGGCCGCGCGCCTGCTGCTGCGCCGCGGCCAGGAGCCGGGCCTGGAAGACATCACCACGAGCGCCTGGCGCGCCATGCTGCAATGATGACCATCGATCCCCTGCGCTGGGGCAGCGCCCTGGCCTTGCTCGCCGCCTATGGCGGCATGTGCGCCACCCTGCTGCGCCGGCCGAAGACCGTGCCCGCTCCTGCCCCCGAAGCCGGCGACTGGCTGGTGGTGTACGCCAGCCAGACCGGCAACGCCGAATACCTGGCGCAGCAAACCGCCGCCACCCTGGCCACCGGTGGCCTGCGGGCGCGGGCGGTGTGCATGTCCTCGCTCGATCCGGCGGCGTTCACGGGCGCCACGCGCGCCCTGTTCATCGCCAGCACCTATGGCGAAGGCGACGCCCCCGACAGCGCCGCGCGCTTCGCCGGCGTGACCATGGCGCAGGACACGGACCTCTCGCAACTGCACTACGGCGTGCTGGCCCTGGGCGACAGCAGCTACACGAATTACTGCGGCTTCGGCCGCGCCCTCGACGCCTGGCTGCATGCGCGCGGCGCCACCCCGCTGTTCGAGCGCATCGAGGTCGACCGCGCCAACGGCGAGGCCATCGCCAGCTGGCAGCACCAGTTGAGCCACCTGGCCGGCACCAGCGACGCGCCGGACTGGGAAGCGCCGGCCTACGGCCACTGGCGCATCCTGGAACGCACGCAGCTGAACCCCGGCAGCATCGGTGCGCCCCTGTACCGCATCGCGCTGGCGCCGCAGGATGGCGCCCTGCCCGGCTGGGAAGCCGGCGACCTGGTGCAGGTGTGCGCGCCGCGCGACCCTAACCTGCCGCGCGAGTATTCGATCGCCTCGATCCCGAGCGAGGGCAAGCTGGAACTGCTGGTGCGCCTGCAATTCCATGAAGACGGCAGCGCCGGCGCCGCATCGGGCTGGCTCTGCCGGGATGCCATGTTCGACGACACGATCGCCCTGCGCGTGCGTACCCACGCGCGCTTCCGCCTCGGCGAGAACGCGGCGCGCCCGCTGATTTTGATCGGCAACGGCACCGGCCTGGCTGGCCTGCGCGCCCACCTGAAGGCGCGTATCGACGCGGGTGCGTTCGACAACTGGCTGGTGTTCGGCGAACGCAATGCGGCGCACGACTTCCTGTGCCGCGATGAACTGCAGGGCTGGGTTGACGGCGGCCAGCTGGCGCGACTGGATCTCGCCTTCTCGCGCGACAGCGAAGGCCCGCGCTATGTGCAGCATGCCCTGGCCGAACAAGGCGTCGTACTGTGCGAGTGGATGTCGCGCGGCGCTGCCATCTACGTCTGCGGCAGCCTGCAAGGGATGGCGACGGGTGTGCATGAGGCGCTCGCTAGCGCCCTGGGTGCGGAAGCATTGGACGAGCTCGCCGCCCAGGGCCGCTATCGCCGCGACGTGTATTGAAGGCAGTGGATGCTGTGCATAAAGGCTGCGCTGCCCGATTTCGAGTCGCGCAGCATATTTCCTTTTAAATCAATTACTTGACCTGCCGCAATGGTAGTGACGCACAAGTTTATCCACAGTTTCTGTGAAGAACTTGGCCCTTGACAGTGTCATTTCAGGGTGGCGACAGCGAAGCGTGTGCTCCGGCATAGTATGGCTGAGCTCGCAACCTGGAGCCACTCTTCAGTGCCAGACCTATTTCTTGCGTCACCTAACCGTGAGGATTCCATGCGTTTTCTTTCGACACTCGTCCTGGCCAGCGCCTGCCTTTTCGGCAGCCTGGCCGCCACCGCTGCCGAAGCCAACGATCCCACCGGCCATTACTACTTGAGCGGCATGACCGAAGTCGGCTCCGAACTGGTGCTGAAAAAGTCGGGCGAGTTCGACTGGATGCTGGCGTACGGCGCCACCGACATGGCGGCGCACGGCACCTGGAAGCGCGACGGCAAGCGCATCGTCCTCACGCCGCACGTACCGCGGCCAGGCAAGTTCCGGCTGTTCACGGAAGCCGAGCTCACCATCAAGAAAGACCCGCGTCAGGGCATCTGGGTAGCCATCGTCGGCGTGCCGTCGACAGGCCCGGTGGCCGGCATCGAGGTTCGCTTCGAAAGCGCTTCCGGACGCAAGGCCAGCGCGGTCAGCGGTCCGAACGGCGACGCCATCGCCCAGATGCCCGCCAGCGAAACCTGGAAGCGCGCCGGCCTGCGCCGCGCCGACAGCAAGGACGAGTGGACCTGGTTCGACGTGCCGGCCGAGCGGGCCAGCAAGCGCATCGCCGGCTTCGTGGTGCTCAATCCCGGCGAACTGCAGAAGGCGCCGTTCAAGTCCTTGAGTCTGTCGTCCAGCGAGGGCCGGCTAAGCATCGACGAGAACCCGATGGGCTTGCGCGGTACCTACGCCAAAGCTCCGGGCAAGGAGCCGGCTACGGACTAAACTTGCCCGCGCTGCACGGCGCCCTCCGAGCATGCAACCGGAAGATTCCGATTCCGCCTCGTCCTTGATACAACTCGTCTTCTGCGGCCAGGCAACTGCCTACATTGGTCGAACGCCATGCATCGCGCATGCGCGATCACCATGAGAGGCTTACATGCATATCCTGAGAGACAAGACGCTTCGCGCGGCAGGCGGACTGGTGCTCGCCGCACACCTGGCGG
>Ga0265780_10003426_pt1 | contig 20845 bp, 18 predicted proteins | sample P1T30metagenome_FD_192432 | JGI IMG/M metagenome (GOLD analysis project Ga0265780, IMG submission 192432) | Plant litter microbial communities from East Loma Ridge, Irvine, California - P1 T30 | ecosystem: Environmental > Terrestrial > Plant litter > Unclassified | place: USA: California...
CCAGCTTAGCAGCCACCCTACGCGAAGTGTTCAAACTACCAAACGTCCGTCGCGCACCCGGAAAACAGGGCCGTTTCACAGTCACCGAACACAAACTCGCCGGCATAACCATGCGCCACTATCTCGACGCCAGCTCAAAAGAGAGCCCCATACCTACCTCCCTGCGTCTCCACTACGACGCCGACCAAGTCGTACCCCCCGCAGTGACTGTCGGTGGCATGGGCAACGGATCCGCAGGCAAGCGTGCAAGCAGCGCGAGTATGATGACGAGTCTCAGCAATGGCCGTACGCTTGCGGGTCCCAGTGGTACTGCGAAGAGACATTCTAGTGGCGCTGCGTTGAGTAGTATGACAAACGGACATACGAATGGCTTGGTCAATGGCGGACATGAGAATTTTGCAACTAATGGTCATGCTAATGCCGGGGGCAAGAATGAGTATGGGAATCCGTATACGATTGCGCCATAAGAATGGAGTAGGGGAGGGGGACGTGTAATGGGAAGGGGACATGTGAGACATGTAGGGGTTATCTAAACGTTCATGGCTAGTTTGGTGTGGAACGGAATGGAGTTGAACTCTTTTTTTTCTCTCTTAATGAAGCATGAAATACTACTGCTATTACTATCAGTGTTGTATCGCTTTTTTTGCTTGCCCCGTTGCCTTGCCTTGCTGCTAATACCGATGCCCCACATCCCATCTTCCATCCTCAAACCCCAAATCAAATTCAACCAACCATGTTATGATTCTGGGAAATCCCAGCTTGCAAATGTTATATGTGATATTACATAAGCCCCTCAATTCTAAACCCATAACACTTGTATAAATAAAGATACATACACACACACACACATACAGAGACAGAGAGACAGACTAAACGCTCACAGCTTGCCTCCTCCTTTCCCCTTTGCCGTCTCAAGATGAGATAAGAAAAAAAAGAAACAAACAGAAAAATTATTCGACAATAGTTGACCTACGCCATCCTCGGCAAAGGTGGAAGCGCATGCGAATCCCAGTCGCCATTCGCCACACCCTCATCGTCACTCTCGTCTTCGCTTGCATCCTCGGCTTCCCTTCGCTCAAGCTCATCCACGTCCATGAGATCCTCGTCTTCATCCTCGTCTCCACTATCCATGGTTGGTCTCACGTCGGCCGCACCTGTAGTGTTACTACTCCTCTCGCCCTTTGGCCTGCCCCTCGGCGCAGCTTTCCCACCGTCCCAACGATCCAGGCGTCGTAGAGCCCTCGCTAGCATCTTGGCGCGGTAGTAAGATTCCTCACCGTGGTCATTTGTTTCGCCGCCAAAATCCAAGGGAACGAGGCCAGATGGCATGGGCGGTGGTGTTTTGGTTCCAATTTCCATGTCCGGGAGTTGGGCGAATTGGGCGTAGGACTCTTCGTCTGTGTCGTAGCCGTCACCCATGCCTTTGCAGCGGATCCAGGAGCGCATGAAGTTGTTGTTCTTTCGACGTCGCTTGGCGGCTGAGGCGTATTCGATGCGGATGCCACGGTCGAGAATCACGTCGACGCGACGGCGGCGGTATTGCTCTACGGCTAATTGGTGCTGGGTAAGGGGGCGGGTACGCTTGTGCGAGGGGTCGGAGCCGTTTAGGGGGAGGTAGAAGCCGTGGGGGCCGTTGAAGGTGGGTGCCGATGTCGAAGGGGATTGGCCGTCTTGAGAGGTCGGAGCGTCAAGCTTGGTCTTGAAGCTGCGGGCTGTTGGACCACCGCTGGCACCTATGCCTGAAGCACGATTGCGTGACCAGTTTCCACGACCAGGGCCTTTGGGTGCAGGAGAAGATGCAGGGCCGTCGTCGTTGAGGAGAGTATTGATGCGCATGTTGGGTGTTGCGACCTTTTTAGCTGTGTTGTATACGCTGTTCGGAGGGGAGGCCGATCGAGTGCGGTCAGTATCTGAAGGATAGTCTCGTTCGATGATAGACTTTGCAAGCTTTCCACGCCCTCGTGCAGAGCCTGTTGTTGTGGTTAGACCTGTCCATTCATATGTCATTGAGACTTACCATGTGAGGGCGACTGCCGGTCTCGCCCCGGCGTTGAAGCACCGTCGTCGGCGGCTATGGAGAAGACTGGGTTCTGGTTGAAGGCTGGAGTAGGGTTAGGTAAGTGCATGTAGGGTGAATGAATAAATGCATTGCATACCCTTCTTGTTGGTGCGCTTGGGACCCGTCACGACCGGTGCCATGTCACTTGCCAATATCGCCGTTCTCTCCTTGCGCTTGATCTCGCCAAATGCCTTTTCATCAAGCGAGTCGACATTTTCCAGCATCTCCTGCTCTGGAGTCAAGATTTCAAAGGGCGGACACTTGATGGGGAACTCGGCAGTGGTTGGGTCGTCTGACGGGCCAAACTGGCCTGGCCCGAACGGGTTCTTCTCGGCGGCCTCCTTGGAGAAGTCGCTTTCGAGGTACCACCACATGAGCCAGAGGAAGGCTGTAGCCCTGCTCTTACTGCTCAGGTTGGAGCGCATGACAAGGTCGAAGAAGTCGCGGGGCGGAAAGAAGTGCAGTTCGGAGATCTTGGGCGCGTACTGGGAGAGCACGAAGATGAGGTTTACGGGGTTTGTGCGGGGGATGGCGGCGGCCTGGATCTCCTCGATGGTGCTGGGCTGCTCCGAGTCCTCGGTAGCGCCCTTGAGGACAGACTTGAGGCGCGGCGCATCCTGGAGCTGCTTGTAGGCGTTGGGGTCTTGGTGGGCTTGGAGCGAGGGGATCGAGTGGTAGGTTCGCAGCTGGGCGCGCATCTCGGGGAAGAAGTTGAGCGTCGTATTCATGCGGCCGACGTTGACCAGCAGGCATACCATGGCCATGTTGATGGCGGCCGGGCGCTCGGTGAGCAGCTTGTCCTTGAGGATCTTGCTGCACTTGCTGCTCTTGGCCATGGCATCGAGGTAGATGTCGGCAAAAGTGTGGCCGCCGGTGCTGTCCGACTGCTTGGTGAAGACGCGGCGGTCATCCTCGAAGACGAGCTTGAGGAAGTCGAACTGGATGTCCTTGCGCCACAGCGGGATGCCGTCGTCCTTTTTCAGGTGTTTGATCTTGTTGCCGCTATAGACGGACGACACGCTGCCGTTGGCATTGCGGCGCGTTGTCGTCGTCGTGGCCGTGTAGTAGGGCCTCGCGGCCTCGCTGTCGTTGGCCGGGCGCTGCTGCGTGTCGGACGCATCCACACCAGGCTCGCTCTCTTCGGGTACAGGCGTGTTGGCCTGCGAGGGGTCGGGCTTTGGGTCGTCCATAGTGTGCGGCGGCTCAGCAGCCAGAATGTGTCGCAGGCTGTTGCGAGAGTCGGGCTCGTCGGCGCGAGGAGGAGGAGGAAGCGGAGGAGGATGTCGAGGACGAGCGTCTGCCATGACGAAGGCGCGACACGGGGATTAGCTCTGCGGCCCTGGGGCCCTGGGGGCTGCCACCTTCTGCTTCCACTCTTGCACTAGCCCTGTGCTGGTTGCGCGCCGGGATCGAATTGGCCCTGGGGCGTCCACAAGGTTTCAAAGAAGCAAGGATGCCTATCACAATTCACGATACTCAGACGTCCCCAACTCACGCCCAGAAAGTCACATCGCCGACACGGAGCCCAGCAGCCAGCCAGCCTTGCATAACCCTCACCGTGCTAGCGCCAAAACGCCCGTGTTCTAGAACATGGCTACCTACCATGGAACAGACTGCACATGTGTATACAACTGCAGCTGCAAACTGCAAACTGCAAAATCACCTTCAACTTGCAGCACACTCTGGAACCTAACTTGGGTTTTATTCAACTTCTTGCAAATCAGAAAATCCCAGTCCGTATCCAGTCCGCGACCTGGAACACTGGAATCCGACCTGCGCCACGCTACAAATCAGTCCAAAAGCCACCAAAAAATAGTAATCAGGATATCTCAGCGATAGAAAACAGAAAAACCAAGAAGAAGAAAAAACCGACGCCCCTGCAATGCTCAAGCCGAAGCCATGTACAGTTGCCTGCAGCGAGCAGGCGGGTATCCAGAACGCCAATTGTCGCCCACTCTCCCGTACACACGGTCCGTCCAAAACAGCCACACATCCAGTCCGTGGTCCCGAATTAAGAATCAAAAATTAGACAACTTGTCTAAATGACCAGAGACTTGCTCAGTCGAACGCTGTCTCTTCTCGTACCATTAGAGGGTTCTGTCGAGGGTTCATTCGCGCCTCTCCACGATAATTCGTGGTGCCCGAACTGCTCGACCCTTTGCGGTGTCCACCCATTCCCATGTTCATGAGTAGCATGCCGCTCTCACGTTTCCGCTGTCGTTGCTCTCGGCCACTGCCAGGCTGTATTGCACCATTCAGGCTACCATAGCCCTCCCCCTGATTGTATGGCTGCTCGTAAGGTGGCGCTTCATACGTCTGTCGCATTGGGATGAAACCAGATTCATAACCATTGTGTTGGCTCTGGTGATACCGTTGCTGCTGATGTTGCTGTTGCTGATGATGATGCTGCTGCTGTTGTTGTTGCTGTTGTTGTGGAGGCTGAGGGGGTGGGTAGTTTGGAGCACTGTGTCCGCCCTGATACGACGGGGGTGGTCGTTCCATGCGCTGGTTGAATGTCGTGTCGTTGTATCCAGGCGTCGGAACTTCCGAGAACATTTGCCGCCGTGGAGATCGGATAGCTATGTCGTCAGACACATACGAGTCATTCCGGATCTCGTGAATTGGCGAACTGGCCTCGTCGAGTGCCATGCCAAAAATGTCCGTAAAATCAGTCAAGAAAAACGAGATGAGCGGTGCTGGGATATTGAGCGTCGGTGCAAACACAATGCCAACATTTCGCACCGTCATCTTGTTCACTTCGGAGTTGTCGACAATCTCAATGAGAAACGATGACAAATGACGTAGTAGCTCAAAGTTGTTCTTAGGAAGCCTGTGCACAAGGACATTGAAGCTCTGTATCTTCTTGCTGCGCTCGTCCATATCTGAATCATGTCAATACACAAATCTTCAATACCAGTTCCGACTAAGGACTTACCAAGAACCTTGAGAAAGTCAAGATGCAGTTCCCGAGTCAGCACAGAAGCGGGTAACTCTCTCAAGTACAGTTTGAGCAGCGAAGCCACAGCATGGACGTCATAGTACTCTCCTTCCAAGAGTTTGATGTCGCCTTCGTTGTTGAACCGATCGCGCAGTCCTTTGATGACAATATTGGATCCACTGAGCCTGAAAATGCCTTCTTCGCTTCTCGCCTTCTTTGCTCGGAGATACTCCAAGCACCTGTACACAACGGCTGGCAGCGCAACACGAGCGTCAGGCTGAGTATATTCCACGGCTTCCATAAGGGGGATTCCAAAAATGCTGCGATTAGCAGGCATGCGTTGTTCCACAGGTGGCTTCAATGGCGCTTGCAGTTGGACAGGCACGAGATCGTTTGAGCCGCGACCTCTGAATCCGAATATACTTCGCTTCTTATCCTTGACAGCTGTAGGGCCTGCTGTCAGTTTAGTACCCCAGCTTTCAGCGTCTTTGATGGGGGTTCCGTTGCTAGGACCGGAAATAGCAGGATAATGCCCTGACAGGTCCTGCAGGAGCCCACTGTCTTTCGGTGACCCTCGCGAAGGCTTCTCTCTTAGTGTGTCGCGATGATTAGGGCCGTGGACCGGTGCTTGGGCTGCCACAGTGTCATCATAGCTAATGCCTTGTATACGGTTTTGCTCTGCTACATCAGGGCTCTCCCTACGCTGAGACCGCGTCGAGTCTTGACTGGCCTGCTGCTTTTGAACTCGTGACGCACTAGGAGCACGAACTTCTTGCGGAGAGCTCTCTTCTTGTATCTCGACATGATGCAGGAGAGCTTCGACCCAAGCGTCTCGCTCTTCGTCGTTCTCCGCACACAGAACATGGCGAACTAAGCTTGAAGAGTCTTTGCGCTTCGGCTCCAGGATCAGGAAAGCATGGCGATACTGGTTGTCCTCCGAATCGTCTTTTCGCTGGGGTGATGAATTGGACGACTGCTGTTGTGATTGTTTACCAATCTGTGCATTCTGCAGTTTGATCGTTCCTAGATGTGCACCGCCTTCACCCTCATAGTACTTGAACTCACAGCCGTCCAGCACAAAGAAGCGTGCCTTCCAGCCTCCAAAGTTCTTGCCGCGTTTCGTAAGGTAACCTTCCTTGCGAGTTGTTTTCGGGTTTGGAATTGCCAATGCCGGACCTGTGGGCTCTGGGGCTAACCTGTCACCAGCTTGTGCACCAATTACATCAGTGGACAGATAATCGCATACAATCAGAGCCGTCTTTTCGTTCATGGGTGTCTCCAAGACGGTGTCCATGTACTGGTTGAGTGCAACTCTTCGGGCATCAATTTTTGCAGGGGCATGTCCTCCGAAAAGAGCACGGTCTGGAAGTCGACCCTGGAAGTCGCAATTGGACTTTAGTTGAGAGTCCAGCGCAGGCAACGTAGCAATCGTCTTCTCTACGCGCCACAGCTGCTTGTTATCCGAACGGGCGTAGATTGCGAGGATGAAGACCGGGTCCTCATCTTGAGGTTTCGGGGCCAAGAAGCTCAAACGCGATGGCCGGAGACGAGACGAGAAAACCTTGACCTGTATGGAAGGAAGTGCGTTAGGAGGGAGCAAGAGTCCTGGGTACTGATCTGAAACAAGACCTCGATAAACATGTTCTGCATCTGGGACATCGTTGAGTGTAGGGCTGCTCGATGGCGAGTCGGGACTAGGTTGTGCACCCGGTACTGTTAAGAGGGCCGTAGTTGTTTCTTTGTTTGACTGCGTAGTCTTCTGACCCTGACTTGTCGGTGGTGACTGATACGACTGTGGTGTGTTTGGCGGAATGGGTACCATCTGCTGCAGTGTCCGCGTTGCTGGATGATTCATGACGCTGGGCGACAGAGGTGGTGATGCCAACGATGAGGGTTTGGGATTTCTCGGCAGCGGTGATCCAAGCGGTCTATCTGTGGGTCGGGGACTGGATGGGAGTCCGGGACTCATGAGGGGTGATGCAACACTTCGATTAGCCATCATGGAACTGTCGGAGTTTGCAGGGCTGAGTAGAGCATTCAGAGAGCTTGCAGGCGGGTGACGAGGAGAAAGTGGAAGGCCAGTAGGTTGATATGCTTCGAGTTGACGAGGCGAAAGGGGTGGTGGCACTGCCTGATGTTGATCGTTGCCACGAGTTTCAGCAGGGGTAGCCTGTTTGCTGTGGTTTTCATTCTTCTTCTTCGACTTGCTTCGCGCCTCCTGGTCTTGCGAGTACAAGGCTTCACGGACCCTATCATCTTCTTCGCGCGTTTTCCTTCTTCCACGATCCACCTGGGGTATCTCATCCACCTCTAGTGTATCATCGTAGTCGGAGTCGACATCGTCACCGTGCACGGCTTGGTGGAGGTGTGCGCTGGTCGTCATCGGTTTAGATAGGTTGAGGGGCGCTGGTGGAGCTTTTCGCATAGGGTGCGCAGGCTTTGGCGAGGGCGAGTCGAAGCCATCGCCGCCAACGATTGGGGTGGCATGGATGAGAGAGATCTGCGGGGGCTGGAGCTGGGACTCTCCTGGGACTGGTGTCACATCAGCGGCAGTCACGGGCGGCGTCGTTGGGTTCGGGGCGCGTTCGGGCGGTTCGGCAACAATGGTAGGTTGTAGCAATGTAGACTCAAGACCAAGGCCCATGGTGCCAGCGTTTTGGAGTTGGGCAGGGTTGTGTGTGGGTGAGCTGAGGGCGGACGTGTTGTTGGATGCGGTGGATTGAGACGGCGATGTCGCTAGATGTGAGTCTGGTATGATGTGTGGCGCGGGGTGTTCTTGGGTCAAAGGGGATGGCGATGCCTTGTGCTCTACAGTCCTGGAGTCGCCAAGCTTGACCAAATCATCAATCGGCTCACTGGGGGCAGGTGACGCGCTGGTCTCACGTTCCATGACAGAGTCAAAGGTGTCGGACTTTTGTAATGCGCCAGGGCCTGGCGGAACCTGCTCGGCGTACTCTTTGAACTTCCTGCGATAGCGGTCCTTGTCCTTCAATGCGCGCTCCAGGTCTTTTTGCAGGCCAATGACCATGGACCGCTGCTTCTCGACCAGCCGCCAGAGCTGCGCATTGTGACTCGAAGTGTTTTGTTTCTCCTTCCACAGAGCGAGCATGGCGGCCTCTGGCGAGCCGGCGGTGGCTATTAATGTGGCCATATCTGGTGGGTTCGTGGTGCTCGTGTCCTGGGACGGGCGGGGTGCATGGCCGGTAGGAGGAGCCGTGGACGAGAGCGATGATGCTGCCGAGTCTATGGAGGGGTTGCGGACAGGCACCGTTGGCCGCGTCTCAGGCCGGTTGGGACGCGACGGCGGAAGCATGGTGAAGGGCGAGGCTGGCGGGGAAAAGCCAGCAGACGAGAGGGCGGGAGACGAGACCTGGCGTAGCTGGGCATACGCAGACGGCCTCGTAGGCGTGCGGAAGCCTGTAGTGGAGAAGCTGGGTGGTGTAGGCGGATGCGCTGGTTTGGCTAAGCGAATGGGCTCGGGCGTGGTGTGGTAGTCCTCCTCCGCAAGCAGGGCGTCAAGCTTCTCGCGTGGGCTGCGCGGTTCGTCGAAGCGTGGGCTGTCGTGATAGGGCCGTGGGCGAAATGGGGATCCGCCGTTGAGAGGCGAGGATAGAGGGCTCGGGACCTGCTTGCGACGCCCTCGAAAGTGGAGTTGCTCGTCCGCAGTGGCCGGCACGTTGTAGGAGCGCGTCTCGTCCTCGCGAAAGGTGCGAATGGTGCTCGCAAGGGACGGCGAGGACAGTGAATGAGAGATCGACGGGTGGTTGTGAGGGAGGTGTTGTGCCGTCGACCTTTCCTGAAGCATGTCTGTATCGGTCCTCATGCTTCTCAAACCAGCTTAGCCGGGCGACCAGGATTGCCCGACGGTACGTATAACGGATGCAGAGGATTAGTGGGGATTAGCCGTGTTTCGGTGACGGTTTGAGTGTGTGGTGAATGGATGCTGCCGCGCTCAGCAGTCTCGTCAGCACCTGGGCGTCCAGCGCAGCATGAGACAAGTCCCCGTTAGAAGTGGCAGCCGAGGAGAGAGGGCGGCGACTGAAGAGACTTGTCGTCTGGTCTGGTAGCAGCGGCGCCGAGCCCTCATTCGGCGCCATAGGCGCCCTGGAGAGACGGGCCCTCGACGACGCCTCTGATTCCTGAGCTAGCACGGTTCCTGCAGAAGCGAAGGCGCTTTGTCTCCATGATCGCCTCGGCCAGCATAGCGAGGGCCCTCATGGCTGCGTCCCCTCACGTTTTGGATATGCCTAGAGCCGTGAGTACCCTGGTCGACGGCTTGTCAGCGTGCGCAACAAGAGATGCTCCTGCGCCGCGTGATTGGCGCATGCCTGTGGCTTGCTGGCCGTCAGCAGCGACCATTTCTCACCACTGGCCGGCTAGGCCTCTAATGCAAGACGGGCCATCACACTGAGCTGTACCACCCACTGGCCCTCTCATGCCCACCCACGAGTGCGCGCGTGGTCATCAGCAGGCAGCAGACAGCTGGGTTGCTGGGTGCTGGATGCTGGTCAGCAAACTCGACTGGGGTGAGGGGAGGTGGGGGGGGGATCCCACCATTACATTGGCCGCAGACGGCGACACTATGGTGGTGGTGATGGTGGTGCGGAATCTGGCTGACTCGACATGTTTGTCGATTGCAGATTACAGATTACAGAGTGCATACGCCCAAGACTTCACCCCGCACGGACTGGGTTCGAAGGTGTGCGAGAGAGAAGCTTTTCGCGTGCGGAAATGAAAAAGGGACCCCCGCATGCGCGTCGAATCGCCGGCGATCAACTGTGATTCGTCCCGTATGTGCCTGACTATCTCTCCGGCGCAGCAACAGGGCGAGACACATGTTGTCCTCGTGCCGCCTCCTCTATTCGCCTTGACACCGCGGCTGAATACCCTTTGCACAACACCTACTGGAAACACAGGCTGCTTGGAGCCAGATACTTGTCGTATGACTTTGGCTAGGAACCTGCGACCTGCGGTGCTTCTGAAACCCCACCGTGGTCAAGCGAGTGTTCTGCAGGGAGCCGCCGATAGCTCTGGCCTAGCACTCAACCGTCGACGCCATGGCGAAAGACATGGCCAGATGGGCTAATGGCTTCTTTTCGTCTGCATCAGGGGTAGTCGATTGCAAACATCGAGACGTCAGTCCATCTCTCGCTCGCCTTGGCTGCCAGACTAGTATTGTCCGTCGAGAACATGGTGGGAGAAAGAGCACATCGACAGGCTTTCACCCCGGCTTGTCTCGCCTTTCTAGATCTCATCTTGTACATCTCACCGGAGCCTCCAAACACCCACAAACTGGCCGGCGTATGCAGGGTCAACCTGAGGCAGGCGTGACCCAGAGGGGCAGTCAGCATGACCGGCACTGTTGTTTCCACGCGCACTGCTTCAACCCCAGCTTTCTACCCATCTAAATATACATCCAATTCATCTCGCATCTCGGACTTCCGAGGGGCCAAGCCACAGCATTACGACTCTCGCAGTCACATGCATCTATTCCTGTCTTGCGTAAAACAAACGCCATCACTCTACGTCATAATACGCATCACTGCTTCCAAATCGCCGTCTTGGTGTCAATGCATAGCTTCTACTGTGAACATTTTGTGCGGAATACAATCTGCCGATGAGCAAAGCCCTGACCCGCGGTTCTCCCATGGAAACGTGGAGAAAGTCGATTCCGGAGGGCGCAAGTGGCATAGCTGCCAATAACGCCTCATCGGAACTATGGAATTAGAGGCACCATGGATGCTAGGTTCACGGCAAAGGCAGATCACTTGGCGTCCAGCGTAACGAGAATGATTGTTTGTCATATCCCCAAACCCGCTTCGGGGTTGGATATAGGCAGTGTTCGGATCGTAACTGTCCATGTCGATTGTTATGAACTGGTTCAGTCAGCCGCGTGAATCCGAAGTAAGATCTTACTCTACCTTGTGTCTGAAAATATCAAGACAACGTAATGATCGTACCGATTTCTGATATCACGTCGCGTGCACGCTTGAATACTGAAGCGAATTGTGGTCACTACATGGTCAGTAACTGGCTTGTTCTGCAAAAGGTTTCATGTCCGTGACCTCATTGCATGGATTCGCCATGTTGGTGTGGGAAAAGCAAATATGCTATGATACATTCATCTGCGATCTCAAGGTAATATCAAGTCGATGTGCCGTAAATTTCCTTTTAAATTTGTATCGTAGACGCCGTCCGATGCGTGTATACTGTACATTATCATACAAATGTATGCTCTCCTCAGCCTCACATTGCCACTCTCCCAGTGCCGCCTCGTTCTACCTTGTTCAGGCGTCGTGCAGTTGCAATCTGTCGCCATTAGCATTACTCTGCATGCGCATCCACCTCCCATGCCCGTGATCACACATACCTGTGTCCTTGTCTTTTGACCCCTCACCGGCAGACCCATAGCATGCCGTCTTCCCCGATACGTGCCCATATCTCTCAATCTCCGTATGTCATCCTGGACTTGCCGTCGCAGATCATTCTCAATCTTCATATTGGCCAACTCAGCCGTCAGATCCAGTACGGTGGAATTTTTTAAACTTCCGACCTTGGCCCACGGATGGATGTAGAATTTGGCCATGATGCGCTGCGACACGGAGGGACCGATGCCGAAGAAGGACTCCAGCGAACGTTTCACGAGGGTCGCTTCGGTGAAGCTGAAGCCGTTGATGAATACCTAGACACGTCCATCAGTATGCTGGGGAAACATTGGCACTGTTAGAGACGTACCATGGCGTCACGCGCTTCCGAATTGACTTCCCGCGTTGGTGTTTTGTCGGCAATGACATTTGGTGCATCTTGAACTCTCTCTTGGCACTAGCCCCAATTGGAAGGCGGTGGGCGGGAGCTGCGACAGTGCGGGCAGTACTAAAACACCACGTTTCAACACCTCCTTCACCATTGCACTGTCGCAGGGGCTTCCCGAACTATATAACCTTGCGCACTCCCTTGATACCTGGAGATACTCGCAGGCACCATGGCTTCCTTCCAGAGAGCCGTTATTTCTCTGCTCTTGATCTTCTCGATCGCCTTCCTCTTCTTTGCTCAGTCCGCCGAGGCTACAAAGGGGCCGAAGATCACCCACAAGGTATGTACAACACCTTTAGACACCTCAAGTGAGAATACGTACTAACTGATACAGGTGTACTTTGACATTACCCACGGCGATGATGAGCTAGGCCGTGTCGTTATCGGCCTCTACGGCAAGACCGTCCCCAAGACCGCCGAGAACTTTCGGTACGACATATGACAACCACCCACGACTAGGTATTGCATCAAAAGCTAACACATCAACAGTGCTTTGGCTACAGGCGAGAAAGGTTATGGTTATGAAGGCTCCACTTTCCACCGCGTTATCAAGTCGTTCATGATCCAGGGTGGTAAGTTGATATATCTCAGCATACCCCAATGGGATTCAGAGTACTGACATCCTCGAGGCGACTTTACAAAAGGTGACGGGACCGGTGGCAAGTCCATCTACGGCGAGAAGTTCCCCGATGAAAACTTCAAGTTGAAGCATACACGCAAGGGCCTCCTCAGCATGGCCAACAGCGGAAAGGACACGAATGGCAGCCAGTTCTTCATTACTACCGTCATCACAAGCTGGCTCGACGGCCGCCACGTTGTCTTTGGAGAGGTCCTTGAGGGATACGAGATTGTGGAGAAGATTGAAGATGTGCCCAAGGGTGCTGGAGACAAGCCGAGCAAGACTGTCAAGATTGCCAAGAGCGGAGAGCTCGAGGTACCAGCGGAAGGTATTCACGCGGAACTCTAGACATCAGTATGCATTCTTTGCTATTGTGTCAACCCCTCATCACGGAGAGCTGCTGATATTTTCCCTTTCTCAAGATTTATACGGAGTTGCTGGGTCTGCCATCCCTGGCGATGAACTCGATGTCACGGCTACGCATGCTGGCGGTGATCAGGCTAGCATTGCGGAGTCTTCGAAGACTTCTTCTAGCAAGTCCAAGATCTCTGGCCTGGCTGCTGCTGCTGTATCTTCCACCAGCTCTGTTGATGGTCTTTCCATGGGCCAAAAGCTCTTCTTTGTCACGGTTATCGTTGCTGCCTGTGCGCTCTTTTTGAAGTCGAGGAACGGTGGTCAGGGCACCTTTTCAGGGGGGCTCAAGGAGAAAAGCATGGCCTAGATTATGAAGGAATGTGAAATGTTCATTTGGATATTCGGTCATGATTGCTTCCAGTGATGCCAGACACAACCGCATGGTCTTGCTGGGTGTACACGATGCACCTCTCTGATGTATGATTTCGTCATCACTCTACGGCCTTGGCGTATGTCTCGTATGCTATGCACGTGTTGAACCCTGGATCTACGGCTTCTTTGTGGAGATCAGTGCAGAAACGTGCGTGGTACGAGATTATCCGTTCCGTGATATCATGTAGATAATCCCAAATCTCACAAGAGATTCCGACACATCATCTGTTCCAGGGGCGTCTAGCTTCACGGCTGGCAAAAAGCAATATGGTGTTTCTGTTGGGTGCATGTGATTCCCAATGAGCCGTGCAATCTCAGGCCTGGACCATCTCAGGAACAAGCCAGCTTCGCCACCACAACTGCGAGAACCACATCACACTGCATTCAAGCATGCAATCAGGTATCCTGCAGGGTGCGACAGCGTTTTGACGTTCACCGCTCCCCCCACTCGCCACATGAGGAACGCTTGGCCCGCGCTAGCGTTCTTCGGGACTAGCTCGAAGGCTCTTCGACGCTTGTTTTTTAACTTACCTGGTTGCTCCCTCTCTCCTAACCACCCACTCTCCAATTTTACTCCTTGTGTGTATTGCACAACTTTATCAACACATTCTCTGTGAAGTCCTTTCTTTTGGTCTTCACGCTCCTTTATTCTCGTTTTCCAGGACAGAGGCGTTCCCTTCTTTCCTGACAGAACGAGTCTCAGGCATCCGCCTGCGAGTTACGAGTTTCGTCACATAGACCTGCTACTTTTCGTCTGTCGCTCACCGTCGAGCCAGCCGGAGCCATTTAGACAGTAATTTGCGACTTCGCACACGACACTTCCCGCAAGCACGCGAACATCCCCTTCAGCATCTCCATCATGGCTGAACAACTCGACATGGGTCGTTTGAACATCAACGAGTCACAACACAACCCCCAGAACGGCTTCAACGGCGAGCGTTCTGCGTACATTCCCCCTCACCTTCGTGGTCGTCCTCAGGGAGGCCCCGGAGGCCCTGGTCCTGCCCCGATGGACGGCCCTCCCCCTATGATGAACGGCGGCGGCGGTCTTGGAGGCAGTGCCTGGGGACCAGCGGGGTCAGTAGACCATCGAAACACTATAGATGGAAATATGCTAATAGCTCGCAGTCACGGTCCTCCTCCGACGAACGGCGCTGGCGGCCAAACTGCCGGCTGGGCCAACGCACCAAACTTCACTCCCCGCGGCCGCGACGCTCCTCAAGGTGGCGGTGGATGGGGCGGTGCTCCTCGTGGAAACTTTGAACCCAACGCCTACGGCAAGCCTGGTGGCGGTGGTTCAGCAGGAGCCCGTGGATCTGGTGACGGCACCTGGAAGGATGGCAAGCACGTCCCTGGCCCACCCAACCAGCGTGTCGAGCGCGATCTCTTCGGTGTCCCCAACGACCCCTCAAAGCAGCAAACCGGTATCAACTTCGAGAAGTACGATGACATTCCCGTCGAGGCTTCCGGCCAGGGCGTTCCCGAGCCCGTCACACGTTTCACGAACCCGCCTCTCGATGACCATCTGCTGAGCAACATCGAGCTTTCCGGATACAAGGTTCCTACTCCTGTCCAGAAGTACTCTATTCCCATTGTCATGGGCGGACGCGATCTCATGGCCTGTGCCCAGACTGGTTCTGGAAAGACTGGTGGTTTCCTTTTCCCCATCCTCGCACAGGCCTTCCTGAATGGTCCTTCTCCCCCTCCTCAGCAGGCACAAGGCGGTTACGGCCGTCAGCGCAAGGCATACCCTACCTCTCTCGTTCTCGCTCCTACACGTGAGTTGGTGTCACAGATCTTCGACGAGGCCCGCAAGTTCGCCTACCGCTCATGGGTACGCCCTTGTGTCGTGTACGGTGGTGCCGATATCGGTTCCCAGCTTCGCCAGATCGAGCGCGGATGCGATCTTCTTGTCGCCACCCCAGGTCGTCTTGTCGACTTGATTGAGCGCGGTCGCATCTCCCTCGCTAGCATCAAGTACCTTGTTCTTGACGAGGCTGACCGCATGTTGGACATGGGTTTCGAGCCTCAAATTCGCCGTATTGTTGAGGGCGAGGATATGCCGCCTACCGCTGGCCGCCAGACTCTCATGTTTTCGGCCACTTTCCCCCGCGACATCCAAATGCTTGCCCGCGATTTCTTGAAGGACTACATTTTCCTTTCAGTCGGTCGTGTTGGTTCCACATCCGAGAACATTACCCAGAAGATTGAGTATGTCGAGGATGTCGACAAGCGCTCCGTTCTTCTGGACATTCTTCACACCCACGGGGCTGGTCTTTCCCTTATTTTCGTCGAGACCAAACGTATGGCTGACTCTCTATCCGACTTCCTGATCAACCAGGGATTCCCTGCTACGTCCATTCACGGAGACCGTACTCAGCGCGAGCGTGAGAAGGCTCTAGAGATGTTCCGAACTGGGCGTTGCCCCATCCTCGTCGCCACTGCTGTGGCTGCTCGGTAAGTCTATTTTTCCTCTCTTCCTTCCTGCCTATCGTATTCTCCGAACCCGTTTGTTCGTTTCTGTTCACTCCACCCACCCACAAGGTATGGCTCAGGCTGGCTTGAGATGTTGTTCCTTGCCTTAATGCTCGCACCCCGTATTCATTCTCCAACTCGTGTTTCTATGTCTATCTATTACCCTTCACCCCTTCGATATCCGCCTAGGGCCCCCCTTTGGGAGAAAGTTTTGCCTACACATTTGCCCTTTTTTTGTTTCTCTTTTTTTCCCTTCACTTTACGGATACTCTCCCTTCACCTCTACCTGACCCTTACTAACGCATTACATATAGAGGATTGGACATACCCAATGTGAAGCACGTCGTCAATTACGATTTGCCTACGGACATCGATGACTACGTTCATCGTATCGGTCGTACAGGTCGTGCAGGAAACACTGGTATTGCCACTGCTTTCTTCAACCGCGGCAACCGTGGTGTCGTCCGCGACCTCCTCGAACTACTAAAGGAAGCCAACCAAGAAGTTCCTGGATTCCTCGAGTCTATCGCTCGCGAGGGCTCAGGCTTCGGCGGTGGCCGCGGTGGCCGCGGTGGCGGTCGTGGCCGTGGAAACGCTGCTACCCGCGATGTTCGTCGCATGGGCGGTGGTGGCGGCTTCAGTGGCGGCGGTGGTGGCCAGTGGGGCGGAGCTCCTTCAGGCGGCTACGGCGGTGGCTACGGCGGCGCCCCTAGCGGCGGCTATGCCCCTCCTGCCTCTGGAGGCTACAGTGGTGGAGGCGGCGGCGGCGGTGGCGGCTTTGGTGGAGGCTACGGCAACCCATCTGGCCCTGGCGGCAACTCTTGGTGGTAAATGCACTTTGTATGGCTTCACGATACAGCCAGCCCGGGACTGATTTCCTTCTTTACGATACCCTGGGCCTTCGTGTGGCAACTACCGACGGCTTGCTTTCGATTTCCTACACTTTCGAATGTTTTCTCTGAATCTTTCCTGGTTACCGCGGATCGATGCGGAAATCCTGGAATCTCATACCCCAACCAGCATATAGACAGCGACTGTTTTTTTGCGGATCTGCCTACTTTCGAGCTCTTCTCGCATACGATACCCTTCGACGCACATCCGTCGAGCTCGAGCATAAACGGCAGGACCCTAGCCTTTCTCGGAGAGGCATGCATTACGAACATTCTACGCATTCGCTCTTCTGCAAGCATGCTGCTTGGGGAGCCATAGATTCTCGTTTTCCGAGTCGTCCACACGCGGATGACCTCACTCAGCATTTCCTTAACTTACGACAAAAGCGATTCCTTTTTTTCCCGGTCATACCCTCGGCGATACCGTCTTTCTCGTCGTCCTTGTGTGTCTCAGTCTCTTCACATGCGGAGAGTAGCAGCATGGCTGCGTTTGGGACGACGGAAAAGTTTGCTGCATAGATGGCGTTCATGAAGGTTTAGCCACGACCCAAACCTTTTTACGAAGGAAGATACCCCGGCTCTTTGTGGTAACCATCATGGTGGCTGTCTGTTCCCGGCCAGCTCGGCGGTGGGACTGAACTGTTTGTTTTGGTTTGCATCTACGCGCATGCGAACATGCGGACCTGACCCATGACTTGGGTGGAAGGAATCTCATAAAAGCACAACTTCGAGCAGATGATTAGTTACATAGACTAGTATGGGCTGCCGGCATGCGCAGTCTGTACAATACATGCTATATGGTATTGCAACCAAGTTGTATACGATGATTGTGATGTAGATTTAAAGAAATAGCTTCGACATGATGCAATAGAGCATGTGATCCTGAACGTACCTGCTTCCTGACCATAGGGATGTTCCTTCTCCATACTATGCTCTCCAGCTGAGAACGTCATTTCTCTTGCCTCGTGAGTTCAGGCAATGCTTCCCTACTTTTGCCCAGTCTCGGGATCAGCATCTGCACTCACAACACAACATTATTCCGCTCGCCGCCTCGCCTCCGAACCCATATTCTTCCTTCAGACATCAAATCACGAACCGTATAGTTTGTACCGCCTCGCACTACACTGTCCCGTACCGTACCAATACCACGATCGATGAACTGGCCTACCCACTAAGAACCCTCCTTCATACGCTGTTATCCAGCACATCGCCATGTCCAGCAGCCCCCTTAAAACGGTCAATAATGGTGGCAATGCAATAACAAGATGGTTTCGATCTCATGAAGCAAAGATTGTCCAGTTCTGCAGAGCACCAGTCCACAGCCTTGAGGAAGAGAACACACCCCCTATGCCATGGAGAACAAGTCTCTTCGGGTGCTTTTGCCCGCCATGGCTGTGTGAGTTTACTTGACACTCCACTGGGATTGATGAACAGCTAATTGGGATAATAGGTGTAAAGACATTCTTTTGTCCCTGTGTGACTTTTGGGAAGACGGAGCACCGCCTCCAGATGAAAGGCGATATGACCGGGTACCATTGCAACAATACCCTTGTAAGTGTCTAACAGTTTCTTCCTGTATTAACGACCATACTCTTTTCCATCTATCTTATCGTGTTCCACCACATTTCTGTGTTAACATGGAGGGATCAACAGTGTTGCTTGTTTCATTGCACAACAATCTGGTGTGCTGTACTCGTTCCCATTCAGATAGGCTGGCAAACGGTTAAAGTGCGCATGGCAGGAAACGTGGAAGGACACTGGTGCATGGACATACTCAAGGCATGGTGTTGTACTTGTTGCTCGTTGATCCGAGATGAGAAAGAGTCTAAATTGATCTTCGAGGGGTGGACGCCTGGAGCTTTGGGTGGAGGCGACGGCGTAGTGGAGCAGCAGTATACTCGAGGTGCGGGTGAAAGGATGGCCATGGCAAGAGCTAGAGTTTTTGGTGTCGAGGAGCGCATGGAAAGGGGTGAGGCTCCTTCTGCGGTCGACGGTCAAGCTGCTATACAAAACGCCGGTATACCTCAGTGTCAGCCAGAAGTTGGATCTAACCTACACTACCAACATATCAACGAACAGCATATCGGGTCAGCATCTCCACTTGAAGATGCCATCCAGTTCAGCTCCACACCCATACATAACCTACCTGAACAATTCCTCTTCCTGATCCGGGAACATGATGTTGCTACCGAGCAGACACCCGCTGCTGTTACACACACGCCTGCTCAGGCTAGCGTCCAAGCACTCGACTTGTCTGTACCAACACAGCAACAGCTTACGTACGACACTGCCAAGTTCATGGAAACAGTGCCGGAGACACATGCGGTAGACTAGGAGAAGATGACTCGAGCACAAGCTCAGAAGCTATCATAAATCTGGGCGGATAAGAGTCTTTGCTGATGGGAAGCCATCGTTCGTCCTTGATATTTGGTCTGGGTTCTTGGTTCGAGGATGACTGATGGAAATTAACACTGCACATCCCCTTGTATTAGCCTTTTTGCCTATCTCCTCTGTCTTCTTCCTCAGTACTTTTGTCGTTGTGGAAGGGAAAGCGTTTCAGTAGTGTTAGAATGGGAGAGAGAGCAGGTAATCATTTGTACCGTATTGCATGTTTTCCCTTTCCTTAAGGCTGTGATTAGTGCATCATGCATTGGATTGAGGATAAGATGAGAGATTTAGAAAGGCGCTCCGATTCCCCTATGACTAGCATATACGAGCACCGTGTCGGCTACCACGGAAGTTGAGTGTGGATGACTCAGGGAGGAATCCGAAGTGGCTGCAAGACACGCGTTATGTAGCTTGCCCACAGGTGTCAATATGACAGGGTTTTTCAATTAGACTTAAGGTTCGGTCGCAGAGCTTCTTGATTTATACTTTAGATAGCTAGCGAGAATTCTCCTGTCACGGAGCGGTTCGAACATCTTGCAGCCTGGCCTTTTCTCTCAATTACCCCCATAACTATATTTGCTCGTAAACTCGACTTTGCATGCATACTCGGCCGGAAAATATGCTTCATCGACAGTAAAAGCTTGATGTGCCAAGGCAACAGTGGTCCGCAGAACTCATATTTCCGACTACATCATGTGTGACTTCAAGCTCATCATAGATTGCGTCGAGTTTGACGTGTACGCCGTCTTTCTCGTCGGTGGTTCCAAAGTAGTACTGTACAATTACGTCATCGTCAGCAAATCTCTCTACTCGCTGATTCCATGGTTGACAGTCTCTAGGACACTGCATCGCCCCCAAATTCTACATACGGCTTCGATGTAAGACACTTCAACCATTATGTGTGGCCAGGCTCTGCCTTTTGATCCGATTAGGTATACCTAGATAATAATGACAACCATGTCTCTTGAGCAAACATATTCCAGGATGATGAGATAATGCTTCAGTAATGACGGCGTAAACGAAAACTAGTACAACATTACCGAATTAGACGACACAGAGTGTGCCGAAGATGCACAAGTGAATATAAACTGAAGTGCAGGTGCTAGACCAGCGAGACACAAAGACAAGGAAAGAAGAGAAACGCAATTGATCCCCAAGTATGGGTGATACTGGTGCAACAACAACTAGTGAATTACAAAAATAAAACTAACTTAAGACGTGCTACAAAGTAAAGAAACATTAACGAATGTCGATATACGCATAATGACAACTGTAATAATATACCTCTCTTTCTCTCTCTTATTATCAACATTACCATTCGCAGCGCAACAGCCTAATGCGCAAGTATTCAAGTGTTGTACGCCATAAGGATGAGTACTCCATATTCCCTCTCTTTCCAGTGTCCACATTGTTCAATGGACCATACTGTGATACCTTGTTCACTGGAGCCAAGTATACGACTCCTCGTATGCTCGCTAATATGTCGGGTGAATGGCGCGGCCTGCGCGTTTCGTCCTGGAACTTTACATCAAACTGTAAGGATACCCATAGCCCGCCTGTTCTCTTTCTTCAAACCATTAAAAAAGCAACCGGCTCAACGTGGCAAACTATGTCAAAGAGAAAGACAATACTGCCCTATCAGCAAAGGACCCCTTGCTCGTAAAAGACAGAAAGGGTCCACCCTCGCCGTCTCCACGCCGCAGAGAAGCGGTCATCGCTACCCCCCCCATCACTCCGGCCGTCCTTCCTGCGCATATACTGTCCTGCGTCCATTCTCAATCCCCACCTCACAGCTCACCGCACCAGTAATCAATTGTTTATACTTTGCCTCGTCGCCGTCGCCAAGGCAGTTCTCAAGGAAGTACCTTGCCGCGACT
>Ga0265780_10003427_pt1 | contig 20841 bp, 20 predicted proteins | sample P1T30metagenome_FD_192432 | JGI IMG/M metagenome (GOLD analysis project Ga0265780, IMG submission 192432) | Plant litter microbial communities from East Loma Ridge, Irvine, California - P1 T30 | ecosystem: Environmental > Terrestrial > Plant litter > Unclassified | place: USA: California...
ACTCAGTAACAATACATCGCTATATGACTGACATGGTGGCCACAGTAAGTGTCGCGGCAATCATGAGCATAGAACAAAACATGAGTAGACACATCTGTGTCAAGGCCGTGTTTCCAAGATTGCTAATGAAACTTCTTTTGATCTTTGTGGCGATTGCAGGCTGAGGTAAGTTGGCGAATTTATCGTTTGAATTCCACTTTTTGCATTTCTGGCAATGCCCAAGCTCATCCCCTGTTTTGGATTCTTCAGGATTGAAGCAGTGTTTGTGACACGTATGTGAATACTTCCGTCGAAAGCTCTCAGCAGCATTCACCATACATTCGCTGCCCTTGTTTTAGCGTCGATGCGGACTGCAAAGCTGGAGGAGAAAACTAACCCTTGTATTCGAAGCTCAGGGTGAGAGGCCGATGCTACGAGCACGTCGCCAAAAGTTAAGCAATGCTCCTTGAGCTTGCCTCGCGCCAGCACATTCACAGTACACACTGAATAAGAGCAAACCAAAGTTAGCAGGATTCACATGCAAAATCAGGAGACCGAGTACGAATAGCAGGGCTTTTAGGCCACCCTATGATCTGTTCGTCTTTGACCCGCCAGAAAGATGTTGAACTTACTACACTGGAGTTAGCAAACTGACCTCAGATTCCTGAAAGACGTTGGTTGTAGATACTGCTTACCTGTAAGTCGCTTTGATCACCAAACAAACCATGAGTGTAAGGGCAGCACTCATGCGAACATTCAAGCGACACTTTGCTTCTCCTCGGTCGTGTAGTGTACAAAAAACTTCAGAAGCCATGGTACAGTTGGAAGCCTCGTACACCAGGTTTCGGGGTGAGAAGCTTGCAGGGGACTCAATGTATGACCGCTCCAAAGTATCGAGCTGAGCATCGCTGTTCGCCGTGTCGTTTTTGAACCGCTCGCAAACGCTCGCCATGTAATGCACTTCCATACGATTCCACGTCGCGTCGAACTTTTTTTGCGATGAAGTGAACTCGCCACTGCCGTGGCTAAGAACATCGGTGGATCTTGCGTAGTGCGCGACACCTGTTCTAAACGCAGACCAGCAGGGGAAGGACAGCGGAGTGCTCACTTGTGGATCACGTCCTCGATAAGAATTTGAGAAGCTATTGTAGCTGCGGTCGTCGACTACGAAGGATGTATCCGGCATGAAATCTATTTGCTGGGGCAGTTCCTGCGTATACGATGGTCCAATTAAAGAGTTTGCAAGAAAGTGGATCGGCATAGAAGTAATGATAAGAAGGAACCAGGACGCCCATGCTCTTTTCTTGCCCGTTTTCTTGTGATTGATGCTGAATGGTGAATTTGTTCCGACCCTTGAGTCGCCGAACTTCGAAAGAGCGTGCTTCAAGTCACTGATTTTTAGGCTCGTTACCAACTGTTGGTAGGTGTTGCTCATGTCAAGGACCATGGTAGCGCACACGTTGATAAGCCGGAGAAGAACCGTATTCGTGCGTGTGACCGTCTTGCAGGATTGCGGGTCTCCGCCAACAGAGGAAGTATTGCGATTGCTTCTCTGAGCAAAATTCTTCGCAAATACGGCGACCAATATGACCATAGCAATCGCAAAGGCGCTCATCAAGGCCGCCATGCCACGAAGCGACCGATCACTTAGTAACTGATCTCTCCATACCCCACGGCCAACACGAGCAGGCTCTATCTCGGCGGCGGCATGCCTCTTTATCGAGCCGCGAAGGTACCGTGGCAATGGTGTTCGACGAAGGCGGGCTCCAAAGCTTTTCAGTTTACTTATGCTACTCCCGCTCGATGTAGATTCATGGGTGTAGAAACTCTTGAGACTCGTGTGATCAGTAACTTCATGCTTTCCGATCGGACTGTAGTCAGATAAACTTAAATTGAGCTGTGACTCTAATGGGCGAAAGACCGATCGTTGTGTTTCGTCATTATTTGCTCTGAAATCATGTCAGCCATACTTCACCATTATAGTAGCCGCATAAGGCGTGCGCACTAAACATACTCTGTGATATCTAGATCGTAGCTTTCATGCACGGTTGGCAAACGATTGTAGCTGTAGTTCTCAGACATTGCTCTGCTCGGTGTTCACAAAGACAGGATGTCTGTGAGAGATTTCGGAATTCTCTAGCACGATTGGCTTTCGAAGTCTTCGCGCATAGCTTCAGGGAATAGGATAGGTGCGCTTTTTGCTATGGCCTTCATTTGTATGCGCCAGACTGCTGTAATTGTGTTAATCTCGCCGGTGGTCAACTTGACCTTGTCAATCTTCACAGGGTGGAAGCTTGTGACATCGTGCCAGAGCAACTTGTCGAAGATACAAATTCGAGATTTGGGCGTATCCATAAAAGGCTCCTTGCGGAGGAAGCAAGCCTGAAGGCAACCTTGAAAGTTGACCTGTGTCGATCCATGCAAGGCCCCCAACCAAGGCGACATTGGCGTGTCGAACGGGACGCCATTCTCGGCAACGTCTTCCAGGGGGAGTCAATTATAGCACCGTCTCAGGAACCCGTCCAATGAACCGCCATCCTTTTTCGACATGTTCCGGTCAGCGTGTTACCTACTGCAGCGTTATCGCAAAGTTCCGAGTGTCGCACTTTGTAGCCTTCAGCGCGTTTTTCACTAATCTGTCTCGAATTCGTCCACAATTTTACGGAGGAGATGTCACATTCTCCACGGAAAAATAAAATAATTCGGTTGTGAAAATCTGGCGGGATCTGCCCGTGTGTTGCTACGGAACGGGTCTGCCTGCTGGCAATAATAGGTCAGAATCGAATGTGGTGCCATGCCGTTGGACGCCTGATTTCAGCCTCATGTTTGAGGATAGTCAAGCACAATTTTGTGGCGTCCCAGCGAATGGTATCTCGTTTTAATGTGCTGATGTTCAATCTCGTGCTTCAAAGCCCTTGAGTACAGGTGTTGTTGATTGTTACTTCGATGCAGCCGCAACATGGGAGGCGGGGCCGAATTGGCTTGCGCCTGCATACCTCAACAAGCGGAACTCTCCTGGTGCCAGCCACCCCAATGTACCATTACGAAGGTATTCTTCATAGTCACCAAACGCGACAGCCATCGCAAGGAAGGGTACCGTTGGCCACATTCGTATATTGCCGCTGTTTTTTCTCTTGATACAGCCTATAGTTGCGCCTTATCTTTTGGTTTGATGTGCCTAGCAGCATATTCAACCGCTGCCTCATAGCCATATGTTCCCAAACCGCATATCACCGCCTCCGCCTTGTCGCTGAGATAGCTATGATGTCGGAACGCTTCGCGCTTGTGGATATTGCTGATATGAACTTCGATGAATGGAATATCTACGCCCACCAATGCGTCCCTCAGGCCGACGCTGGTGTGCGTCAATGCTCCGGGGTTGATCACGATAGCATCGACGTTGCCACGTGCTTCATGGATGCGATCTATCAGGACGCCCTCGTGATTGGACTGTATGTGCGCAAAGTTAATCGAAAGTCGCGAGCATTGTGATGAAGCCGACTCCACGACTTGTGGCAAGGTTGTGCTTCCGTATATGGATGGTTCCCGGGTCCCGAGAAGGTTCAAATTGGGTCCATTGATTAGGAGAATTGATTTGGCCATGGTGTAGGTGATGCGATGAGGAAGACTTTGTCCTTGATCAGCAATGTTAAAGATATGAAGTTGGCGTCTTCCTTACACACAATGCCTATCGATACCTGTTCGCAGAGCCTGATGTCGTTGCGTGAGTGATAGCAGTGGGTCTGATGGTCGGAAAAAGCCTTAACCTGTTTTCTGGACCTTTGGTGGAGTGTCTTCGGATGCTCTCCGCGACTACCCGCCTTCTCTAGTGTCCGGCTCAAAACGGAATATCGAACTTACTATGTACACTCAACACACCAAGCCTAGACCTTGTCAGCACACACGCAGAGTTATCGTCGTGTTTACAACCGACCAATCACCGCCTCAATGACCACACTGTCCCAAGAAGAGCTAGATGGCATTTACGCCTTTGCTGTTGACCTGGGGAAGCAAGCAGGTCAGATGCTCATAGATGCCGCGCAGATAAGGATCGATGGCGGGGATGCTACTGCGGAACAGAAAGAACATGTGCAGAAAGAGAATGCGGTTGATCTGGTCACACAAACAGATGAAGGTATGTCTGGACAATACTGCATGCCCTCGAAGCGCTATCTGGCCAATCATAGATCACTGACTATCTCCAGATGTAGAAGCTTTCATCAAGCGTCAGATCACGGAACAGTATCCTACACACAAGTAAGACATCGGTGCAGAGTTGACTGAGATGGCACTAATCGCTGCTTAGGTTCGTAGGTGAGGAATCGTACAGCAAAGGTGCATCGCGGGACTATCTTATCGACCACAGCCCGACATGGTGTATCGATCCGCTGGATGGTCAGTGACCCCAGTCCAGCCATACATGTCATGACTAATCCGGAAAAAGGCACCGTGAACTATATTCACCTTTTCCCGATGTTCTGCGTTTCAATCGGGTTCATCCACAACAACAAACCCTTGATCGGTGTCATCAACGCGCCTTTCCTGAAGCAATTCTTCTCCTCATGTACCGGTCGAGGCGCCTTCATGAATGAGACACAGCGACTGCCACTTGTACGTAATCCAATACCGCCCATGCCGGAGAAGGCACCTAGTGGTTGCATATTCTCTTGTGAGTGGGGCAAGGACAGGCGAGATGTTCCGGATGGCAACATGCATCGTAAGATCGAGAGTTTCGTCAACATGGCTGCCGAGCTCGGTGGTCGTCAGGGAAGAGGCGGCATGGTGCACGGTGTCAGATCGCTGGGCTCAGCAACATTGGACCTAGCATATGTTGCCATGGGCTCGTTCGATATCTGGTGGGAAGGAGGGTGTTGGGAGTGGGATGTGGCGGCTGGTATTGCAATCCTGCATGAAGCGGGTGGTTTGATTACGACGGCAAACCCACCAGAAGACTACGCTGGTGCACCGATAGAGGATGTTCGATTAGGAAGTCGTCTGTACCTGGCTATCAGACCTGCTGGCCCCTCTGCCAGTGAGACGGGACGGCAAAGCCAAGAAAGGACTGTGAGGGAGGTGTGGCGCAGAGTGAGGAACCTAGACTACAGTCGCCCTGGTGCGTAGATCATTGCGTTAGGACAAGTAATTCTTGCGACATGATTACACGATGGAGTGATTCATTATTACTTGGTATCATTTATCGTTATTTTACAACTCGATCACAGTTTCGCTTCACTCAGCTTCGCAGCAATCACTTCTTGTACTTGTCTGACGGGTAGCTCAGCAGTCTCCTTTCCTGTCCAATAGCGATCTTGCTCCAAGCCTTGATATATCAAGGCCTCAGTCCCTAGAATGACCTGCCAGCCCGCTTGACGACTTATCTCCGCGATCTCAGTGTATGGTGTGGGGTGATAGCACATTTCTAGTATCGCGCCCTTGTGGCTCTTGTTCTTCAGAAACACTTCCAGTACTTTCCGCGCCTCTTGTTCTTCCAGTGTCTTTGGTGTGAAGTTTGGTACGCATGCGACGATCCCGCCAACGCCTTCTAATTGCTCTGCTTGTGATTCGGTGGATACGTGCAGTAACGAGTCGCCGTAGCCTCGGGCTGTGCATTCGTCGAGTACGGCGCGGACTTCTTCAGCGTCTCGATTTACCTGCATTACGAGTAAGCAAGTGAACGATCGCTAATATGATTGCAACTTACGAGATAAATTGTGCCGACATTCAACCACTTCCTCAGAGCATACACTGCACTCCTCGCTGCACCGCCACCGCCAATCACTAATGCCGGCCGATTCTGAAAACTCTCAGGTTTGGCGTTGCGGAGGAACGATTCTCGAATTCCAATGACGTCTGTATTGGTACCCATGAACAACCGCTTGCCATTCGCATCTTCTCGTATGAAAAGTGTGTTGACTGCGCCCACATCTTTGCCTTCTGGTGTAAGAGCATCGAGATGCTTGAGAATCGCGACTTTGTGAGGCATGGTTACTGATGCGCCGTAGAACGATGAATTCTGTATGAGCTGGAGGAACAGGTTCATGTCAGTCGAATCAAATGGTATTTGCGACCAGTCCAGTCCCAAGTTGTCGTATACTGTTTGGTGGAGTAGTGGTGACATTGAATGCGCGATAGGATGGCCGAAAAGGTAGCCATGGCGCTCTACCCGCGAGACGTCTGGTGCTGAGGCTTCAAGGGACATGACGTATGTGTGTGTGTGAATGTTTGTGTCGATTGTGTTGGATGGTGGTGAAAAGAAGTCACTTTACAAGGTTGAGAGATGCGCAAGTGCTCTTGATGCTATTCAATTGAAAACCAAGATTCAGAGAAATCCCAAAGCATCACGGATATGCACGGTGATTTCTAATGTCTTCTGTGCATTGGCTTTTCTGGTCTGCATGGTCTTCAACCCCACAATCGCGTGTCCGACTGAAGGCTGGAAAAGGTCTTGTGGGAAGCTGGAGAAAGCACGTGTCATGTTCGCGTTCCAGCCGATGGCCGAACCGGCCAGACTTGACGCCAACCAATCATGTCAGCGCAGAAGCCCGCGTATAAAGGCTTTTCCCTCGGTGTCAATGCCCGGGTCCGGAATAATTCCATTATTTCCTGCTTGGGGATGGCAAATATGGGGATCCACAAACATGATGAAGAATCTGGAGCTGTTCCCCGCGTTTTTGCAGCCCCGACACCGCAGCCCGGCGAAGGAGACTCTTCCGGAGAAAGCGTCTAGTTTTGGCCGGAACCCTTCACTCGCACTGGCGTACAAAAATTGACCGATTGACAGCCCCATGGGGTTTGTGGCTTACTTCTCCAGACTCCAACCAAACCCACCGTCTTGGTAATCATTCCCTGGAGATATATTGCTCTGCAGCTGCCACTTTGGGATCTTCAGAGCACCTTCTCGATCAACATCAAACTTTTCCATCCTTTGGATTGGGTCAATCTTGTTCATCTTCCGTCTCAAAACCCATCCAGGTAAAGGAAAAAAGAGCTCACCATGGGTCTCCTTACCCTCGTCGAGGACCGACCGACACCCAAGGCAGTGTACAACTGGCGCGTCTACACTGCAGCTTGTGTCGCATCATGGGCATCATGCATGATCGGATATGACTCTGCCTTCATCGGCACGACACTTGCACTGCCTTCTTTCGTCAAGGAGTTCCGTCTCGCAGCCACACAAATGCCTCCTGCGGAGCTGGCATTAACCAAGGCCAACATCGTGTCTGTCTACCAGGCAGGTGCCTTCTTTGGCGCGCTCGGCGCATACATTTCAAGTCACTACTTGGGCAGGAAGTTGTCCCTGATCTTCTGGACGACCATTGTAAGCTATCTAAAGTCTCCAAGTGCAGACCAGGTACTGACATATACAAAATAGTTCATGATTGGTGCCGGTATGATGCTTGGAGCCAACGGAGATCGAGGACTCGGTCTGATCATCGGCGGTCGCGTGCTTGCCGGCCTTGGGGTCGGTGGTTGCTCGAACATGGTGCCTATTTACATCTCCGAGCTCAGTCCCCCCGCAGTACGAGGACGTCTCGTTGGTATTTACGAACTCGGATGGCAAATTGGCGGCCTTGTTGGATTGTAAGCGAGCGCAATTTTCCATACCATGTTGCAGGAACTAACCATTGTGCTAGCTGGATTAACTACGGCCTCGCAGAGACCATGGCTTCTACTCGCAAGCAGTGGCAAATTCCTTTCGCCATCCAACTTGTGCCGGCTGGATGTCTTTTGATGGGCGCGTTTTGGCTCAAGGAGTCACCACGATGGCTCTTCGCCAACGGTAAACGCGAGCAAGCGATGAAGAATCTGTGCTGGATTCGAGGAGACCTACCCGCCGACCACCCCTACATCCTGGAAGAGATTGAGGCTATTGATGCGCAAGTCGAGTACGACCGTATCCATGTCGGAGCTGGTTTCTGGAAGCCTTTCCTTGCACTGAAGCAGAAGAAGGTGGCAATTCGCTTCATCCTGGGAGGCGGTCTCTTCATGTGGCAGAATGGATCCGGGTAAGTGATAACCAGTGGCCTCTCAACGATGGGAGCAATTACTGACCTTGGGAAGTATCAACGCCATCAACTACTACTCCCCAACTGTCTTCAAGAGTCTCGGCATCACAGGAACCAACACTGGTTTCCTCACAACTGGCATCTTGTAAGTCGATCCTCATTCTGCTCACTATGGTAAAATTGCTAATTGTGGCTTCTTCTAGTGGTGTTGTCAAGACAGTCGTCACTTTCATCTGGCTCCTCTGGCTCATTGACAACCTTGGTCGCACTAAGCTTTTGATGATTGGTGCTGCTGGAGGTTCGCTTTGCATGTGGTACATCGCCGCATACATCAAGATTGCCGATCCAGCCGGCAAGGCTAGTGGGTCTGGAGGCCTCTCGTCTGGCGGTATCTCTGCTATCTTCTTCTTCTACCTCTGGACTGTGTTCTACACACCATCGTGGAATGGAACGCCTTGGGTCATCAACTCTGAGATGTACTCTCAGCAGACCCGCTCACTGGGACAAGCGTTCGCTGCTGGTAGGTCTTTTCTCGTCCTCCACCACTATTGATGAATAATACTAATGATCTTTGTAGCGAACAACTGGTTCTGGAACTTCCTCATCTCTCGCTTCACACCTCAGATGTTTCTCAAGATGTCGTACGGTGTCTACATGTTCTTCGCATGCTTGATGCTGCTCTCCATTCCATACGTCTACTTCCTCATCCCCGAGACCAAGGGTATCCCTCTCGAGAAGATGGATGAGCTGTTCGAGATTAAGCCCACTTACAAGGCCCACAAGATTATGCTGCAAAGGCTGGAGGAAGTGGACCATGAGGACTTGAGCTACGGCTCTGAGAAGCCAAAGGCTGACGAGCGCGTGGAGAGCGTTTAAACAATTTATTGTAGCACTATCCATGCTACCTATAGCGATTTGGCGCATGTGTATAGTTGTACATAACATGAGATATACTCCAACAAGATATTGTTCACGTTCAAGAGCCCCGTACCTTTTTCTGTAGTTACTCAATTTTCCTCCCAAGGCCTTTGAAAATAACAATGGCCCAAGGATTGCCACATAACTATGACTAGACCAAGTAGAATGATGTACACAGAAACATGGATGCTTTGTGCACCAGGTTCAAACATCCCTAAGCAATTGTCCAATCATTTCAAAACACTGCCTTTCGGCAAAAGAATTCTGGAGCCTCGCGAACCAATACGGAGGAAATAACATTGACACGAAAGTTATCAAATTGAAGTAGAATCAAGTGTCTCCAAATACCTATGAATCATTGCCAGATTCAAGGACATGAAAGCAACCTCAAGGAACACATGTTGGGCCACGAACCTTGACAACTTCAGTCGTCGACGAACATGACCACACTCTCGTGACTTCCGAAATTCAAACCGGCATCCCGTACCCATTGCCACGTGCAAACCACCAAACACACCAACCTGCACCCAACGCCGGGGGCCCCGCATTCTATCGCCATGCACCTGTCCCAAGGATCTGGTGCCGATCCAGCCCACGCATTGACGTCACGCTAAATCCCAGCTGACCGAAGTGGCACCGTCGCGGAACGCCCTTTATCCGCTCGGAAGAGCGCTGGACGTGCGACGCGACCTAGCCGCGTACAGGAGGGTCTTCGCGGCTGCTGGAGGATGGCAAATGGATCGATTGCGATTATCCGGGTTGAAATGGGGAGTGATGTGATGGGGCGGGTAACTGCTGATAGGGAGGGAAGGTGTGTAGATGGTGCGTGGTAGGTTGAGGGGATATCAGGTCTGGTTCTTGAGGCGGTATTTTCAGTATTTGACTTGTTCATACATCATCACACATTTTGCTTATTCGCCATACTATACTTTACGAATACACTGTTCATCAATCTATCTGTTCATCATTAAATCGCAGCCATGCCGTGTCGTCCAGGAATTTCCTCCATGTCGCTTGGACGAAGCTATGCGGGCCACTCTCTCGAGCACAAGCTGTCAATGGCAGCAAAACACGGTCTCGAAGGCATCGAGCTATTCTACGAAGACTTGGTTGACCATGCTGGCGGCTCCACCTCGCCATCAGACCTCCACGCTGCTGCTGCCTCCGTCCACGAACTCTGTACATCTCTCGGTCTGGAGATAATATGTCTGCAACCATTCATGCACTACGAAGGCCTGTTGGACCGAAAACGACATGACGAACGTATCGAAGAGATGAAGCTGTGGATGGAATTAGCACACATCTTAGGGACGGACATGATCCAAGTCCCTTCCTCTTTTCTTCCGCGCGACCAGATCTCACCAGACACCAACCTCATCGTATCCGACCTTCGCGAACTTGCCGAGTTGGGATTGCAACAAACTCCAGTCATCCGCTTCGTGTACGAGAGCTTATGCTGGGGAACATATGTCGACAAGTGGGAGATGTGCTGGGACATAGTGCAACGAGTCGACCGATCGAACTTTGGCATTTGCTTGGATAGCTTCAACATCATGGGAAGGATCTATGCGGATCCGGCGCACGAGTCAGGCTGTACACCGAACGCGGACGCGGACGCGCAAGACTCAGTACAAAGGCTTGTCGAGAGAATTGGGCCGCACAAGGAGAAGATATTCTTCATCCAGGTTGTGGACGCGGAAAGGTTGGTGCAGCCACTCTTACCAGGACATCCGTTCTACAACGCCGAGCAACCTACGCGTATGTCCTGGAGCAGGAACTGTCGACTGTTTTATGGAGAAAGCGATCGCAGGGCGTATCTCCCTGTCAAGGGCGTTATAGATGCAATCATAAACCAAATCGGATACGAAGGCTGGGTCAGCATGGAGCTGTTCAATCGGGTCATGGAGAGGAAAGACCACGCTGTTGTGGAGGAGCTAGCAGCACGTGCTGCGATATCTTGGGAGAGACTGTCGCACGACATGGGCCTCGAGACCGAATCGAGCAAATGGCAAACCCAATCTGGTAACAGCCAGGTTGATTGGAAGAAAGAAAGTGACGTTCCGTTTCGAGTGGTGGAGGCCAGGCAGGCTCGTCTTTGAAATTCTGCTTAGTATTCATGCCCTTTGCTGGGAAAGATCATTGCAATTCACAATACCCTAGACAGCAAATAACGACTTATATTGTACTATTCAACCAGCATCATAATAGTCGCTTAGCGGAAACTGAAGCGGTTCGCCTTCGTGTTCTGTGTCAAATGTTGTAGAATGCATCGGCATAAACTGGCCAGATTGTGTTGCAAGCAGGTCCGCCATGCTCACTTCTGGAGCGAATCCGAGATTTTGCATAAATTGCGGCTGGTTCTGTAATTTCTTAGCCCCGTGGAGAGAAGCAAGCTCATCGAAAAAGCTCTCGAGATCGCCTGAAATGGATGGATCGTTAGCATCAAGTGCTGGCGAGGTGAAGTCGGTGCTGATTGGATTTGGACTGAAATTAGTCGTCCCTAACTGCTGGTTGGAGTTCATCTCTGGGAGGAGGTCCTCCATTAGTGAGCTGGGGTGTCGCTGTTGTCGCTGCTGAGGAGGTAAGGATTGCTCAATTTCTTGTTGGAAAGCCCTGGTCGCAGCCTGAGAAGGACCGGTATAAGAATGGTGATTGCCACTATGTGTATGGTTGCTTTGGGTCGGTATGTTCCGGGACAGTTCGGGAGCTCTATGGACAGTCATTGTGAAGTTTTCCATAATCCTGTGGATCCGGGCCTGCATGGCTTGTTCAAGAGGTAGACTCTCAGTGCTTTGCGTTACACAATGCAACAAACATGGGATAATAGATGGTAGTTTGTTGGGTCTGATCTGCTTCTGACACATCTCAAGCATCCCTAACGTTTTCTCGAGATACGCACGAGATGGGGCACATCTAAGTATAGTAGCGAAGTGCGTCAATTGCAGCAAGACTGCAGGTGGCGTTAACGGAATTGATGTAGCGTCAGTCTTGACGAAATCAAGCTGAGGAGAGAGGCTGGCTTTCCATTCCGAAAGTTGTCGAGCTGCGTCGTTTCGTATGTCTGGGCTTCGTCCTGACACGGCTAGTATACCGACCAGGTCCACAAGACGATTGAAGCTACTCAATGCGAGAGTAGGTAGCCTCGATGTCCGCCCAACTGCTGCATCCAGTTCTCCAACCCAGGGCTGCCACTCCTCGAGCCCATCCTCTTCCACCCTCCCGGCGCGCTCTATATCCGATCTGTTGACATAGGGGCGTCTGTTCATTGAAAGGGCCAGAAGATTGTCAAGTACATAGCAGCTTGCGACTACATGTACATAGCGAGATCCTGGCGACCTTGCCGATTCCTCTAGTATAGATGTGATGCGTGATGCAGCGCCGACCAGTATCCAAGCGGCGTCATACAATGAGCTTCGAAGATTGACCAAAGCGAGGTTGAGTAGAGCTTTCGCATGTCCCAGTTGGAATTTACCGAGCTCGGTGGGCATCAATTTCTTGGTGGTGTTGTACATATGCGTAGTATTCATAGAATGGTCATCTCGACCAGAATCATTGCCGATGATATTCTGACAGGAACTGAGTGTCATAATGCTCCACATTTCTGCGTGGCTCGCCGAGTCTGGCATGGAAGGTGACAAATAGAGGCCATTACTGGGATACGAGTACGAAAGTTTCAAAATGTCGAGCTTTTCGCTGATTGGAAGCCAGCATTGGGTGTATGTTGAGTAAGCTTCCAGCAATTGCCAGCAATTCGACGGTAAATGTGTAAGCGACTCGAACTCCATTACGTTTTGAGCAGCGGGGAGACTTTGGGCGGCTCGAGTTGATCCAGACTGCTGGGTGGCATTAATGCTTGAGACCCCCGATATTACGACAGGTAGGCTATTGTCTTGCTCAACGGGAGCGTCGCTGTCTTCGCCTGAACTCAGGGGATCCTCGTTGTCGACCTCACCCTGCTCTCCGGTCAATTTTCTGTTCAACTCTTTGCAGAGTTTGGACTTTCTCCAGATCTTGTGAAGTCGATTAGATTCTTTCGTGTCTCTTGCCAGCAAGACCGTATTTTCTTGGCCCAATCTGGTGATGAAGGAGCCCTCGATCTCAGGATTCTGTTGACAGATCAGAGCCAAAGCTAATTCGATTCCCCGGATATACCCAGGCGGTAAGCCTCTTTTCTTGGGATTGGAAGTAAAGGTGCAGGCCCTATTGCTGTCGAAGCAGGGCGCGCATTGTGGCTGATTCCCATCGCATTTTGACCGTTCCGCCCGGCACTGGTCGCAAGCTCGAGACACACGAAATCGCTTCACAGGAACATCTTGAGCCACCGTTCGACGCTTCCCCACTGTTTGCAATGGCATACTTGAGATGATTGATGCATGTCTGGATGGCGGAAAAGGCATGGCGGTCGGCCTCTGCTGAGGGGCTAAACCCTTAGCCGCATCTTCTTCCGGCATCCGCGCCAGCGCTCCTGCCCTATTGATCTCCACCATGTCGACGACATGTCTGACGGCTACGATGGACAGACTCCTGGACGCCAACAGAAGATGCCTTCTGCTACGATCGCGACGAAACGGACGTTCGCGACGATGCGCGAAGATGATTCAACACCATCCAGCACACGTTCATCACCACGGTCACGGTCACGAGGTGTGACCCCAGCGTCGGCCTCGTCTCCGACCGAGTGCCGTCGCATATTCGACTCGCGTGCTTCTATTGTGCTCGTAGGCATTCCAGGCGCAGGCAAGTCGACGCTGTCGTTGATGGCAGCAGCAGCTTGTCAAAGACGAATCGTGGACATTGAGACCTTGTTCAGCCAGGCCACAGGACGTTCGATGACAGAGTATCAAAAGCAATTTGGAGGCTCCAATCGCAATTTACGGCATGCTGAAGTACTACAAAACGCTCTTCAAACCTTTGACAAGGGCGCCATTATCGTGTGCAATGGGATCTATCGGCTAGATGCGAAGAGCCAAGCTATATTGCACGAATTTGCAAAGACTCACCCAGTAATCCACATTCTACGCGAATCGCGCAGTGTCTACCAGTATCTCGATACTGCTGAAGAATCGAAGCTCCAACATGTACTCGCTGTGAGCACTCCGACCTTCAGGCGGTGTTCTAACTACGAGTTTTACAACCTTGACGAAACCCGAGCCGCACACCATTCAGTGACACCAGCGCATCAATCCACAGTCCCAGCATTCTTGACGCTCAAACGGGCTGAGAGGACATTCTTCAAGTACCTATCGCTCATCCTATCAAGCCAAAACACACATGGCAAGGTCCAAAGCGCGACACCTCCAATAGAACCCGGACATTTCCCGCTATCGTACCTTGCGACTGAGCAGCGAAGCTACACATGCGCTGTTCAAGTTTTGCTCTCTGATGTCGTTCTGGAGGAGATCGACATTGAAGAGCTCGAGTTTGGCTGCGACGCCTTTGAGCTAGTCGTGGAACCGGACCAGCTTACCCTTGACCGAGCGGAGGACATCACTAAAAGCATATTCAAAGTCCGAAGAAGCACAGTGATTCCAATCATATACCACGTCATGCCAGCCGCTACACGACTGGACCATGCAGAGTCTTCTTACCTAGCGAGCGTGCGCCACGGCCTGCGCATGGCACCGGAGTTCGCCACGATTGATTTGACCATGGATGAAGAAGTAATCATGGCAATCGTTCTGACCAGAGGTTCCACCAAGATCATCGGCCATCTTCATTCTGACAAAGACTGGTATCATCCGTTCTGGATCGAGAAGTACAACATGGCCATGCAACTAGGATGCAGTGTCGTCCGTTTCACCCGTCCTGCGAAATTCATGGACGACAATGCCGCAATTCAAAGTTTCAGGAACACGATATTCGCTAAGCCCAGAAGGATACCGTTGATATGTTACAACACCGGGCGAGCAGGGCGCCGTTCTGCTTGCTTCAACCAGGTGTTGACACCTGTGATTCCAGAAGCACTCATGAAAGACGGCGCAGACTTTGAAAAGCGGGTTCGACACAATCCGGAGACATCTTGGCTCACCGTACAGGAAGCTACACATATACTGTACGCTTCCTTCACATATGATCCAATGGAGTTTTACATCCTGGGGGCCAGTGCCGGATACAGTCTATCGCCCGTAATGCACAATGCAGCTTACAAGACATGTGGCATGCCCCATCGATTTGATCGACTTCAAACCACAACTCTGAACGATAGCCTAGCGGAATTGCTTCGCAAGCCAAATTTCGGTGGCACAGCAATCAGCCAGCCATTCAAGATCAAGGCCATCTCTCTAGCACACTCTATTAGCCGACATGCCCAAGCGATCGGAGCGATCAATACACTGATACCAGTTCGCCATCTCAACGATGATGGCAGCGTGCCTGATGGGGATGGCATTGAGCTTTTCCAAGAACGCAACCAAGCAGGTCCGGTCAAAGCTCTGTACGGTGACAACACAGACTGGATCGGCATTCGTTCTTGTATCCGACGTAGCTTGTCACCCGCGAATGCAGTGCGCCCAACTACATGTGGGCTCATCATAGGCGCTGGTGGCATGGCGCGTGCAGGTGTTTACGCACTTCTGCAGCTTGGCGTCAAAGACATTGTGATATTCAATCGCACTTACGATAATGCGAAGAAGCTGGTAGCGCACTTCACACAGCTCACATCGAAACCTTCGGCTGCCAAGCTCTTCCCATCATTCGTCCAGGCATCGCAGCCGTCCTTCCAGATTCTTCGCTCCCGAGAGGAGCCCTGGCCAGAGCACTTCCGTGCCCCTACGATAATTGTGTCGTGTATACCTACAGAGCCTATTAACGATACTCCGTCACCACAGTTCACCCTGCCTCCACACTGGATGCAATCGCCAACGGGTGGAGTGGTGGTCGAACTTACATACAGAACACTCAACACGGCGTTAATGAAGCAAGTTCGAGAAGAGGCTTCCGCATCGTGGATATGCATGGACGGCCTGGACTTGCTGCCCGAACAAGGGTTTGCTCAATTCGAACTGTTCACTGGGCGCAGAGCACCACGGAGAATCATGCGAGAAGAGGTCCTGAAGTGCTGGACTGACGAGCAGGGCCAGTCGAACCCGACGATGGTGAGGACAAGGCTGGAAGCTATGGAGGGACAGGAGCCTTGAAGCCGCGAGGGAATGCGGCTGAAGCATTGACAGCCTACTTTTGACAGACGCGGACCAACGTCGTTGCTAGTGCTTGTGTCAGGTTCACATGTCATACCACAAGCGCACGTGGAAAGATGGAAACCTTGGGATACATGCGTACCCTAGCACAGAGTTTACAGCACTAGCGTACCGACGCAGCGACCAGCAGTTCAACCTCACGACCAGCCAGCGATTCTCACTAGACTGCTCGCTGACGAAACATATGGCTGATGGCGATGTGGAAGGAAATGCGGTCGTGGCATTGAGGGCACTCTGTGGACGGTCCGCCGATGAGAGACATGGTGAGACTATTATATCGGCAACAAGGGGGTGCACTGAGAAAGACAACAAGATGGGACGTGCTACAGGTCTGATCATGGGAAGACATCGTGAAAGCAGTCAATGCGAAGCAAATCGATCCAGAAACAATTATTATTTGCGTGAATGTCTCTTTCATTTCTTTGACTTGTCGCTGAGTACTTCCATAGCAGCCCTGAGGTGCATCAAGTGCATCTGACCTTTCACAGATTGGCCACAGTTTCTATTACATTATGGTTGGACTGGTGGTGCTTGCATCGAGAATGCAGATCACGTGCCATATCCACACAAGCAGCAGCCTGATGCCAGAATCCGAGTGATGTCAAGGGTGGAGTAATAGTGGAGCCGTCGCGGCGTTGCTAGGCCGATGACTAAGTTTTGATGTGGCGCACGGTGCGCAATCCTTCTTAGCACTTGAACATGGAAGAAGCCAAAACATTTCGCAACCCCCAGACCCATCACACGCGCAGTCAACCCAACCCGGCCACGCCATCATGTCCGGCAAACGCGCGAACACATTTGGCCAGGGTCGCCCCGAGAACCCGTACGAGGAGCGCGACGAGGAGGTTGAGATCCCGCGGCAGGCGACGGCTGCACAGCTGGCAGCGCGCAAGTGAGTCCACGTCCCCGTCGCCTGCATATTGCGCCAACAAGGCAACCCCGCGACAAAGAAGTTTTCATTCCCGCAGACGCTGACCCTTTGTTCCCTCTAGAATCAGGAGCGTCAAACCGCGACGAGCAGGAGGAGCCACCGTAAGTACCCCCCGTCACCCGCGCGCCCTCAACCGCAACCGCATCCACCAGTGCAGCCCGCGCAATGGCGTCAAAGAGATTCCTGTCGGCGGATGGGCGGCGCCAGATACGCCTCGAGCAGGAGAAACGAGAAGCTAATGCGCGCCTACAGACACCGTCCATGAATGCGAGTTTCGCGGCGCCACAGCCCGGCGGCTTCACTTTTGGAGCATCTGCATCACCCGCAGTCGGCGGAAACGACAACAACAACAACAACAACAACTCGATGAACAACAACAACAACAGCACAAACGGCATGTTCGGCGCTAGCACCACCACGTTCGGCGGCGGCGCGAGCAACAGCTTCCCGCCGTCCCAGTCGGCCACGCCTACCCACAACTTCAACTCCTCATCCTTCCCTACCTTCGGTGCAGCCAGCAGCCAAAACACCGGCTTCACTCCCCAGCTGCCGTCCCAGTCAGCTACGCCTACCAACAACTTCAACTCCTCCACTCTCCCTACCTTTGGGGCAGCCAGCCAAAATACCGGCTTCAACCCCCAGCTGCAGTCTCAGTCGGCTACGCCTACCAACAACTTCAACTCCTCAGCTCTCCCTACCTTCGGGGCAGCCAGCCAAAACACCGGCTTCAACCCCCAGCCGTCGTCATCTTCCAAGTACGACAGCTCTGGCGACAGCTACCAGTTCACCTCAAGTAGCGAGGGGGCCCAGTTCAGCCAGGATGGCACTCCATTGCACAGCATGTTCGGATCAAGCGTAAACACGCCCGTCGCGAACGGCAACGCGCCGACTTTCCAAGGTGGTTTCGGCTCGCAGACACCGACACCGGCCAATCCTTTCGGCGTCCTGGCGCAAAACAACGGCCCTAGCGCACCCACGAGCAACATGTTCAGCACAACCAGCAGTGCACCAGCCTCGAACATGTTTGGCGCCAACACCACCGCACCCACCAACAACACATTCGGCGCCGCTAGCGGGACGCCCACCTCGAGTGCGTTCCCTCCTTCGAACATGTTCAACACCACCAGCGCGTCCTCCAACAGCATCTTCAACACCAACAGCGCACCTTCCAGCAACGTGTTCGGTGCCACCGGCAGCGCACCGTCTAGCAACATGTTCGGTGCCACCGGCAGCGCACCGTCTAGCAACATGTTTGGCGGTGCTAGCGCGTCGCAAAACAACGCGGCGCCAGCGCAGAACAACACCTTTGGCAGCAACACACAGAATGGAGCACAGCAGGAGACGCAGAACCCAACAGCAACTGCCCCTACACAGAACACATTCACGTTCGGCACGCAATCGAATGCCACCTCTGCGGCCGCTGGTAATGCTTTCGGATCACTGCCAAAGCCAGCAGACTCCTCCGCTTCCTTCACCTTTGGCGCGCACGCGCAAGAGAAGACTCCTAGCTCGAACAACCCCTTCGCCGCTATCAAACTTCCCGCAGAAACCCCAAAGCCCTCGCTATTCAGCAATGTTCAGGCTTCACAGCCAGCCGCCGGTGCGTCTTCAGAGACTCCCAAGCCAAACCTATTTGCCTCGTTGTCCACGGGACCGACCACGACCAACAGCCCTGGCTTCAACTTCCTCGGTGCAGCACAGAAAAAAGAGTCAGACGCGGCTGCCGAGAAGGCTGCCGAGCCTGTAATCGAGAAGGCACCGGAGGCAAAGAAGTACAATCTGTTCAGTGCCTTAAGTAAACCTCAGCCAGCAAAGACAGCAGACGCAGAGAAGCCGAAAGCAAGTTTGTTCTCTGCTCAGCCCAAGATTAGCACCGGGATGTTCTCACAAAACTCTCAACCCCAGACCAAGAATGCAAGCAGCACATTCAAGCCTGCGCCGTCGTTCTCCGGTTCCAAGTCGCAAGCGGTGTCTTCAGCGGAGGCATCCCAGGGCTCAACCACCCAAGCAGCTCCAGTGAAAGAAGTATCGGACCCATTTTCCAAGCTTCCCGCGGCCTCTACCGACCGTCCAAACCTGTTTTCACCAGCTAAGCAAGCACCGGCCCCCGCATCCGGATCATCCTCATTGTCTGCCCTCACTGGCGCCACAGAGCTACCTAAGATTCCCAAGGCACATGTGCCACAGGAGTGGAATGCAGCGACCTTATCCGCTCCTCAGGATGGTGACAGTTTGTTCCACCTGATCTGCAACCTGACTGCGCAGCTACAGCAACTGAATGAGAAATACCGCGCGAAGCTGGGCAATCTATCGGCGACAGCGGACTGGTCTGCTTTATCACTCTGGCATCACCAGCACAGCTCTGCACTTAAGAAGAAGATCGACATTGCCAAGAAGCAACGTGCGAACGCGAAGGGTATCACTGGCAACGAGGCGACCGTCACGAAGCGCAAGGTCAGCGATGAGAGCCCCGAGAACCGCGACGCGTCACCATCGAAACGCGCGCGGCCTGCAGAGACGCCGGCTACTCCCACGCCGCAGCCTTCAGCATCTTCTGTCAAGCTCAACCCTCCTGCGACGGCTACCTCGAATCTATTCGCAGCAGCTCTGAAGAAGCCATCCGCCCCTTCAGAGACATCTGACAAGTTTGCCCCCATGCCAACTCAGAGTTCAGCCCCAGCTACCACAGGCGGTTTCAAGCCGACTCCAGCTACCGCGTCAACAAACGGCGGTGGCGGTTTCAAGCCGACACCTGCCCCTGCATCAGCAAGCAGTGTTGGCGGATTCAAGCCCTCTGTTCCGAGTGGCAGTGGCGGATTCAAGCCTACTGTCTCAAGTGGCGGCGGCGCATGGGCAGCTCAGTTCGCACAGTCTGCAAAGACTCTTGAGGAGCTTGCGGCGGAGAGAAAGAAGAAAGCCAAGGACGAGGACTACGATTCTGATGATGAAACTGAAGAGGAGTGGTCTGCTAGATACGACCAGGAAGAGGCTGAGCGTATTGCAAAGGAGAAGGCCGCAATTGCAGCAGCCAAAGGATTCTCCATGCCAACATCTTCGAAGCCTACTGCCAGCTCATCAACGAACGGCCTGTTTGGGTCTCGACCTGCCAGTCCCGCCTCGTCAACCGGCGGCTCACTGTTCGATGCTCCTAGCACGGCAAAGACTTCGAACAACCTTTTCGGCCACCTGTCTTCGGGAGCATCGTCGGACCACCAGGATGAGTCTGATGACAATGGTGAGCAGCATCCTGTCGGGTCAGTCGAGCCTACTACCCCGCCTAAGCGCAAGTTCGGAATTCCAGATGATGAGGAGACCGAGTCCCATGATGAGGCAGCCAAGCGCCAGAAGTCAGCAGCTGCGCCCAAAGGCAGTCTGCTGTCGCGCATGACACCAGCCGATAAAAACGTGTCCGAGAAGGAGACTGATTCGCCGGCTTTCTTTGGTCAGTCTAATGGAAGTACGACCCCAGCAGGCAAACCTTTCAACTACTTCGACTTCTCCGCCGCTGGCGCAAAGACTGCTTCGCCCAATTCGGATACATTCGCGGGTGATCAGACATACAAACCGGGAACACCGATCAAGTTTGGTGAGACAGGAGCGGCAGAGAAGAAGGGCACAGTGCCCGGGTTTTCTTTCCAAGCCCCGTCCACATCCACCACACCATTGAAGCCACCGCCCGCCCACGCACTCTTCAACTTTGGACCCATGACGGGTAGCTCTTCGTTGGCAGCACCGACGAGTGGACTTGGGTCCGCCCCGTCCTCGGTCTTCTCATCCCGTGACGCCACGCCTCTATCTGAGGCCGACAACA
>Ga0265780_10003429_pt1 | contig 20837 bp, 17 predicted proteins | sample P1T30metagenome_FD_192432 | JGI IMG/M metagenome (GOLD analysis project Ga0265780, IMG submission 192432) | Plant litter microbial communities from East Loma Ridge, Irvine, California - P1 T30 | ecosystem: Environmental > Terrestrial > Plant litter > Unclassified | place: USA: California...
CGTAGCCCTTGTCGAGCACGTACTGCGAGAGCATGTCGACGCCCTCCTTGTAGCGCGACAGTGCCGCCTGGACGTCCTTCGCGGCGTCGTACTCGGCTCCCTCGCGGCCGCCCCACATGACGAAGGTCTTGGCGCCCAGCTCGGCGGCCAGGTCGATGTTGCGGAGCACCTTGAGCAGGGCGAAGCGGCGGACGCCGCGGTCGTTGGAGGTGAAGCCGCCGTCCTTGAACACGGGTGCGCTGAAGAGGTTGGTCGTGACCATCGGCACGACGATGCCGGTCGCGTCGAGGGCGCCCTTGAGGCGGTCGATCTGCTTCTGGCGCTCGGCGTCGGTGGAGCCGAACGCGAAGAGGTCGTCGTCGTGGAAGGTCAGGCCGTAGGCGCCGAGGCGGTCGAGGTTCTCGACGGCCTCGACGACGTCGAGGTCGGGGCGGGTCGGTCCGCCGAACGGGTCGGCGCCGGTGTAGCCGATCGTCCAGAGGCCGAAGGAGAACTTGTCGTCGCGCGTGGGGGTGGTGGACATCGATGTCCCTTTCCGAGAGTGGTCACGAGGCGGTCCGTCCACCGGGCGGGGGCGCCACGGTGAATGTTGTGCGACTCAACATATCCCGCTCGAGCTCTGCGCGACAGCCCCCGTGCCGTTTTCTCGGACGCGGCGCCGAGGGGTTGCGCCGTCGGCCCGGCCGACGTAGTGTCTCGATCCGCGGGGAGTCGAAGCGCTTCCGCGCCGCACTCCCCACCCAGACAGCGAGGTCATGATGGCGACGATCCACGACGTGGCAGAGGCCGCCGGCGTGTCGATCTCGACGGTCTCGTACGCGCTGTCGGGCAAGCGCTCCATCGCGTCGTCGACGCGGCAGCGCGTGACGGAGGCGGTCGACCGGCTCGGCTACCGGGCCCACGCCGGGGCCCGGATGATGGCCGGTGCCCGGACGAACATCCTCGCGCTCAGCTCGCCCGTGCGTCCCGACAACCACCAGCCCACGCAGATGCGCTTCGTCACCGCCGTCGTCGAGGCGGCGCGTCGACACGACTACGACGTGCTGCTGCTCGCCACCGACGACGAGGTCTCGGGCATCCGACGCGTCGCCTCGAGCTCGCTCGTCGACGGGGTCGTCGCCCTCGGGGTCGCGACCGAGGACGAGCGCGTCGACCTCGTCCGCGAGCTCGACCTGCCCGCCGGCTTCATCGGCATCCCGAACGGCGCCGACGACCTGGCCTGCATCGACCTCGACTTCGAGGCCGCCGCGGCGCAGAGCGTCGACCGCCTCGCCGACGCCGGTCACCGCGTCGTCGGCGTGGTCGGCCACCCGGCGTCGTACCGTGAGCGGGACACCGGCTTCATCCGCCGGTTCGACGACGCCTTCGCGGCCCGTGCCGCCGCCCGCGGCGTCGAGAGCGTGACGATCGCGACCGACCTGAGCCGCGCCTCCGGCGGTCGTGCCCTCGACGAGCTGCGCGAGCGGCTGCCCGAGATGACCGCGTTGGTGCTGCACTGCAGCGAGCCGACGGCCGAGTCCGTGCTGCAGCGGGTCCGCGAGCTCGGGCTCGTCGTGCCGCGCGACCTCTCGGTGCTCGCCGCCTGCGCCAGCTACGCCGCCGACGAGCTCGAGCCCGCGCTCGACATGATCCCGCTGCCGATCGACGAGATGTGCTCGCGTGCCGTCGAGGCCGCCTTCGAGCGCATCGAGGGCCGCGTCGAGACCGGCGTCGAGCTGATCGCGCCCACCTACCTGGCGCAGGGGTCGGTCGCCCGGCCGACCCGCGCCTCCTGAGCCCCCACCGACCGCACCATCGACAGGCCGCCCCGCGCGACCGCACCAGGCACCACCCACCCGCACCACAGCACCGCCCGCACTACCTGCACCACCTGCACACCCACTGCGACACCACAGCTCCACGCCGATCATCGAAACGCTTCGACGACCCGGCCGGCGAGCCTCTACGAGGAGGTAGACACATGAACAAGCGACGTGCACTCGCCGCAGGGACGGCCATCGCCGCCACCGCGGCCCTGCTCACCGGCTGCTCGGCCGGCGGCGGGTCGTCCGACCCCGACACCCTGAAGCTCTGGCACTTCGAGAGCGAGACGAGCGCCATGGGCATCGCCTGGGACCAGGCGATCGAGACCTTCGAGGAGGAGACCGGCGCGACCGTCGAGTTCGAGGCGAAGAGCTTCGAGCAGATCCGGTCCACGGCCAGCCAGGTGCTGAACTCCGACGAGGCGCCCGACATCCTCGAGTACAACAAGGGCAACGCGACGGCGGGCCTGCTGGCCAGCCAGGGCCTGCTCTCGAACCTCGACGACGCCGTCGAGGAGTACGGCTGGGACGACGACCTCGCCCCCTCGATCGCCACGACGTCGCAGTACGACGAGCGCGGCATCATGGGCTCGGGCAGCTGGTACGGCATCCCGAACTACGGCGAGTACGTCGAGGTGTACTACAACAAGGACGCCTTCGCCGAGCAGGGCATCGCCGTGCCCACGACCTACGACGAGTTCGAGGCCGCCCTGCAGACCTTCGCCGACGCGGGGATCACGCCCCTCGCCGAGGCCGGAGCGGAGTACCCGCTCGGCCAGCTCTTCTACCAGCTCGCCCTCTCGCAGGCCGACCGCTCGTTCGTCGACGACTACCAGCTCTACGAGGGCGACGTCGACTGGCAGGGTCCCGAGCTCACGTACGCGGCCGACAAGCTGCAGGAGTACGTCGAGAACGGCTGGATCTCGAAGGACGTCACCGGCATCAAGGCCGAGGACATGGGCACGACCTTCATGAGCGGCGGCGCGCCGATCATGGTGTCCGGCAGCTGGTGGGCCGGCCGCGTCGCCGACGAGGCGACCTTCGACTGGGGCACGTTCCTGTTCCCCGGCAGCGAGATGGCCCCCGGCTCGGGCGGCAACCTCTGGGTCGTCCCCGAGAACGCGGCGAACAAGGACCTCGCCCTGGAGTTCATCGACATCACGATGCGCCCCGAGATCCAGAACCTCATCGGCAACAACGGCGGCGTGCCGGTCAAGGCCGACCCTGCCGACATCTCCGACCCGAAGAGCCAGGAGCTGATCGCCAACTTCAACACGCTGCTCGAGCGCGACGGCCTGGCGTTCTACCCCGACTGGCCCACGCCGACCTTCTACGACCAGCTCGTCGCGGGCACGCAGGAGCTCGTCAACGGCACCACGTCGCCCGACGACATGCTCGACACCCTGGGCGAGCAGTACCAGAGCGGCGTCGACGACATCACCGGCGAGTAGCTCCGTGACCTCCCTCGACACGAAGGAGGCGCGCAGCGCCCGAGAGGGCCGGCGCGCGTCGTCGGCCCCCTCGGGTCCCGCCCGCCCCGGCGGCGCCGGCCGCGCCGCCCGCCCGTCCCGCCCGGCCGAGGAGAGCCTGCTGCCCGGCGCCGGCCGTCGCGGCTTCTGGCTGTACCTGATCCCCGGCTTCGTCCTGTTCACCGTCATCGTGCTGGTGCCGCTGATCTGGAACGTCTACCTGAGCTTCACCGACTACCGCGGCATCCGCCCGCCGACCTGGGCCGGCCTCGACAACTGGCGCGAGCTGATGGGCGACGAGCGCTTCTGGACGTCGTTCCTCAACAGCGTGTTCCTCATCATCGCGATGGTCGTCGTGCCGACCCTGCTCGGCCTGCTCCTCGCCGCGATGCTCTTCGACCTGATCGGCCGCAAGTTCGGCGGACGGCTCGCGTCGTTCCTCCGCGCGACCTACTACCTGCCGCAGATCCTGCCCGTGGCCATCGCCGCGATCGTGATCGGCTGGATCCTCCGGCCCGAGAACGGCGCGCTCAACACCGTGCTCGACGCCGTCGGGCTCGGCGCGCTGCAGCACAACTGGCTCGGCAGCCCCGACACGGCGCTGCTCAGCATCATGGTGGTGATGGTCTGGGTCCAGCTCGGCTACCCCGTCGTCATCTTCATGGCGGCGCTGCAGCGGGTCGACCCCGAGCTCTACGAGGCCGCCGAGCTCGACGGCGCCGGCTGGTTCCAGAGGTTCCGCGCCATCACGGTCAGCATCATCCGGCCCGAGATCTTCGTCGTCGTGCTCACCTGCACGATCGCGGCGCTCAAGGTGTTCGGCCCGATCTACGCCCTCACCCGCGGCGGGCCCGGCGACTCGACCATCGTGCCGAGCTACTACGCGTACAGCGAGTTCTTCCAGAGCCAGCAGGTCGGCTACGGCGCGACCATCGCGACGGCGCTCACCCTCGTGATCGTCGTGATCACGGTCTTCTTCATCCAGGCCCAGACCCGGGCCGAACGAGCAGAGAGGGACCGCTGATGGCCACGACCGTCGTGTCCCCGGTGTCGGCCGACGGCCGCACGCGTCCCGCGGTGCCCGGCGCGCGCCTCCCGAAGGCGAAGCAGCGCCGGCGCAAGAAGACCCCGACCGACTGGCTGATCCTGGCCGCCGCCGTGCTGTTCGGCGTGGTGGTGGCGCTGCCGTTCCTGCTGATCCTCGTCAACTCGTTCAAGTCGCCCGAGGACTACACGCAGGGCGGACCGCTCAGCCTGCCGACGTCGCTGTACTTCGACGGCCTGGTGAACTTCTGGAACCGCGTCGAGTTCCCCGCCAAGCTCTGGAACAGCTTCGTCATCGCGGGTCTCGTGTCGCTGTTCGCCGTCGTCATCTCGGTGCTGAACGCCTACGCGCTCGGCATCGGCCGTGTGCGGGGACGGACCTGGATCATCGTGCTGTTCCTGCTCGCCAACATGCTGCCGCAGGAAGCCCTGCTCTACCCGCTGTACTTCATGTTCAAGCAGGTGGGGCTGTACGACAACATCTGGGCCGTCATCATCATCTTCACGGTGATCCAGAGCGCCTTCGGCACGTACCTGCTCTCGAGCGTCTACGGCACGTTCCCGAAGGAGGTGCTCGAGGCCGCGTCGCTCGACGGGGCCAGCCGCTGGCAGATCCTCTGGCGGGTGATCGTGCCGATCAGCCGGCCGACGCTGTCGGTGCTCGCGATCTTCTTCTTCATCTGGACGTGGAACGAGTTCCTCATCCCGTTGACGTTCCTCGTCTCGAACGCGAACCAGACCGTGCCGGTCGCCATCACCGCCCTGCAGGGCGACCGCCTGATGGACGTGACGACCACGAGCGCCTCCGCGCTGCTCGGGCTCATCCCCACGCTCGTCTTCTTCCTGATCTTCCAGCGCACCCTGACCCGCGGCATCACCGCCGGCGCGGTCAAGTAGCGCGGCCCACGCACCATACGAGAGGAACCACATGAAGTTCACCGACGGTTTCTGGCAGACCCGCCCGGGCGTCCAGTCCCTGTTCGCCCAGGAGGCGCACGACGTCGAGGCGTCCGCCGACGGCCGCTCGCTCGTCGTCACCGCGCCGACGAAGGTCATCGCGAGCCGCGGCGACACCCTCAACCGGCCGACGCTGACGGTCACGCTCCGGTCGCCGATGGAGGGCGTCATCGGCGTGACCGTGCAGCACTTCGCCGGCGGTCGCGACGAGGTCGGCTTCGACCTCGTCGGGGCCGAGGGCGGCGAGGCCGGGGTGGGCACGGTCGAGACGAGCGAGGGAGGCGGCACCCTGACCTCGGGACCGCTCACCGCGACCGTCCGCGGCGGCGCCCCCTTCGACCTCGTGTTCCGTGACGGCGACACGGTCCTCACCCGGGCCGGCGCCAAGTCGGCGGCCCACCACCAGGTCGCCAGGGACGCCCGCGTCGACGGCGCGATGATCGGCAACGAGCACGGCGGCGCCGACCGGTCGGCCACCGACCGCGTGCTCGCGCCGGCGTACGTCTCGCAGCAGCTGTCGCTCGGAGTCGGCGAGCTGGTCTACGGCCTGGGCGAGCGCTTCGGCCCCCTCACGAAGAACGGGCAGACCGTCGACGTGTGGAACGCCGACGGCGGCACGTCGAGCGAGCAGGCCTACAAGAACGTGCCGTTCTACCTGACGAGCGCGGGCTACGGCGTGCTCGTCGACCACCCGGGGCACGTCTCGTACGAGATCGGCTCGGAGACGGTCGAGCGCGTGCAGTTCTCGGTCGCGGGCGAGTCGCTCACGTACTACGTGATCGCCGGCCCGACCCCGGCCGACGTCCTCGACCGGTACACGCGGCTCACGGGCCGCCCGGCGCACGTGCCCGCGTGGTCGTACGGCCTGTGGCTCTCGACGTCGTTCACCACCGACTACGACGAGGCGACGGTCACGTCGTTCGTCGACGAGATGGCGCGACGCGACATGCCCGTCAGCGTGTTCCACTTCGACTGCTTCTGGATGCGCGAGTTCCAGTGGTGCGGCTTCGAGTGGGACCCGCGCGTGTTCCCCGACCCCGAGGGCATGCTCGCGCGCCTGCACGAGCGCGACCTGCGCGTCTGCGTCTGGATCAACCCCTACATCGGGCAGCGGAGCAAGCTCTTCCGCGAGGCGGCCGACGCGGGCTATCTCGTGCGGAACCCCGACGGCAGCGTCTGGCAGTGGGACATGTGGCAGGCCGGCATGGGGCTCGTCGACTTCACGAACCCGGAGGCGACGGCCTGGTTCCAGGGGCACCTGCGCGACCTGCAGGCCCAGGGCGTCGACGCCTTCAAGACCGACTTCGGCGAGCGGATCCCCACCGGCGTCGTCTGGCACGACGGCTCCGACCCCGAGCGCATGCACAACCTCTACGCCCAGCTCTACAACCAGGCCGTCTTCGACGTGCTCGAGGAGGTGCGCGGCGAGGGCGACGCCGTCGTCTTCGCTCGGTCCGCGACGACCGGGGGCCAGGCGCTGCCCGTGCACTGGGGCGGCGACTCGACGTCGACCTTCTAGTCGATGGCCGAGACCCTGCGCGGCGGGCTCTCGCTCGCGATGAGCGGCTTCGCGTTCTGGAGCCACGACATCGGCGGCTTCGAGGGGACGCCCGACGCCGAGGTCTACAAGCGCTGGACGGCCTTCGGCCTGCTCTCGAGCCACAGCCGGTTCCACGGCAGCAGCTCGTACCGGGTGCCGTGGGCCGTCGACGACGAGGCCGTCGAGGTGACACGGCGCTTCACGAAGCTCAAGCTCTCGCTGATGCCCTACCTCTACCAGGCCGGTCTCGAGGCGTCGCGGACGGGCATGCCCGTCATGCGGCCGATGCCGCTGGCGTTCCCGGGCGACCGCGGCGCAGCCCACGTCGACACGCAGTACATGCTCGGCGCCGACCTGCTCGTCGCCCCCGTCTTCCGGCCGGGCGGCGTCGTCGAGGTCTACCTGCCCGCGGGCCGCTGGACGAACTGGTCGACCGGCGAGGTCGTCGACGCCGGCCACGGGCTGTGGCGCACCGAGGTGCACGACGTGCTGAGCCTGCCGCTGTACGTCCGCGAGGGCGCCGTCGTCCCGGTCGGCGGCCGCGACGACAGGCCCGACCACGACTACCTCGACGGCCTCGTGCTCCGGGTGTTCCCCGGGCCCGACGGCGACCGCACGGTCACCGTCACGACCCCCGAGGGGGAGCGGGCCGACTTCGTCGTCACGAGGCAGGGAGGCGCGGTGTCGGTCGAGACCACCGCCTCCAGCTGGAGCGTCGACCAGGTCGGCACGGCCGGCTGACCTCGTCCCCGGCGGCGTGCGACGCAGGCACCCCCGCCGGGGACGTTGCAGGTCGCCCGCGACCCGCCTAGATTTGTCGGGGAGCACAACGAATCCGCCTCGGCGGACGACGGCGCACACGATGACGAAGGAGTCACCATGGCCCACGACCGAGCAGGCCTCCGAGACGACGCCCGCGGCGACCTGGGGGTCGCGATGATCGGCCACGGCTTCATGGGCGCGGCCCACTCCCAGGCCTGGCGCACCGCCCCCGCGTTCTTCGACCTGCCGCTCGCCCCGCGCATGACCGCGATCGTCGGCCGTGACGTCGCCACGACCCGGGCCACCGCGGGGAGCTGGGGCTGGCAGCGCGCCGAGTCCGACTGGAGGCGCGTGGTCGAGAGCGACGACGTCCAGCTCGTCGACATCTGCTCGCCCGGCTCGACGCACGTCGAGATCGCGGTCGCCGCCCTCGAGGCAGGCAAGCACGTCCTCTGCGAGAAGCCCCTCGCGAACACCGTCGCAGAGGCCGAGCTCATGGCCGACGCCGCGACCCGGGCCGCCGAGCGCGGGGTGCTCGCCATGGTCGGCTTCAGCTACCGGCGCGTGCCCGCGATCACCTTCGCCCGCGACCTCGTCGCCCGCGGGGCGATCGGCGAGCTGCGGCAGGTGCGCGCCCTCTACCTGCAGGACTGGCTCGTCGACCCCGAGGGGCCGATGACCTGGCGCCTCGACAAGACGGCGGCGGGCTCCGGCTCGCTCGGCGACATCGGCGCCCACCTCGTCGACGCCGTGCAGTTCGTCACCGGCCGCGCCCTCACCGAGGTCAGCGGCCTGCTGCACACCTTCACGACCGAGCGCCCCCTGCTCGGCGAGGTCCGCGGGCTCGGCGGCACCGCCTCCTCGGAGCGCGGGCAGGTCACCGTCGACGACGCGGCGATCTTCACGGCGAAGATCGACGGAGGCGCCCTCGGCACCTTCGAGGCCACCCGCGTCGCGACCGGCCGCAAGAACGCGCTGCGGCTCGAGTTCAGCGGCACGGGCGGCGCCGTGGCGTTCGACCTCGAGCGCATGAACGAGCTCGAGGTCTACGACGCCGGGGCGCCGGTCGACCAGCTCGGCTTCCGGCGGGTGCTCGTCACCGAGCCCGAGCACCCCTACGCGGCGGCGTGGTGGCCCACCGGACACGGCCTCGGCTACGAGCACGCCTTCAGCCACCAGGCCCGCGACCTCGTCGCCGCGATCGCGTCCGGCGACCAGCCGACTCCGTCGTTCGCCGAGGGCCTCCAGGTGCAGCGCGTCCTCGACGCCGTCGAGCGCAGCGCCGCCGACGGCAGCCGGTGGCTGGCCACCTCGCCCCCCGTCGGGCCGCCGGACGGGACCGTGCCCGTGCTCTCTCCCGCTGCCGCGACCTCGGCGGTGGCCTCGTGACCCGCCGGGCGCTCGTCGTCCGCGGCGGGTGGGAGGGTCACGACCCCGTCGGCACCACCGACTCGTTCGTGCCGTTCCTCGAGCGGTCGGGGTTCGAGGTCAGCCTGCACGACGGCCCGGCGGTCTACGCCGACGCCGGCGTGATGCGCGACGCCGACCTCGTGCTGCAGAACGTGACGATGTCGACCATCGAGGGGCCGCAGACCGCGGGACTGCGCGCCGCGGTCGAGGCGGGCACCGGCCTGGCCGGCTGGCACGGCGGCATCGCGGACTCGTTCCGCGGCGACGCCGACTACCTGCACCTGGTCGGCGGGCAGTTCGCCTCGCACCCGGGCAAGCCGGCGGCCGACCGCGTCGGCGACGGGACGGACGCCTTCGTCCGGCACGTGATCCGCTTCACCGAGGCGGCGGCGACGCACCCGGTCACCGAGGGGCTCGACGACTTCGAGCTCGACAGCGAGCAGTACTGGCTGCTGCACGACGACTACCTCGACGTGCTCGCGACGACCACGCAGGAGGCGCGGGCCGGCGACCCCTGGACGCGCCCGGTGACCTCCCCCGCCGTCTGGACCCGGCAGTGGGGCCTCGGTCGCATCGCCGTCATCACCCCCGGGCACTCGCAGGACGTGCTCGACCACCCGACCGTGCGCACGCTCGTCGAGCGCGGCCTGCTCTGGGCATCGCGATGAGCGGGGTCGGAGGGGCCGGCGCGGGCAGGGCCGCGGCCCCGATGCGCGTCGGCGTCGTGGGCGTCGGGGTGATCAGCGAGCAGTACTTCGCGTCGTTCGAGCGGCTGCCCGGTCTCACCCTCGAGGCGGTGGCCGACCTCGACCGGGCGAGGGCCGCCTCCGTGGCCGCGCGTCTCGGCGTGCGGGCGCTGAGCGTCGACGAGCTGCTCGCCGACGAGCGGGTCGACGTCGTGCTCAACCTCACGATCCCGGCGGCGCACGCCGAGATCGCGCTGCGGGCGATCGCCGCCGGCAAGCACGTCTACGGCGAGAAGCCGCTCGCTCTCACGGTCGCCGACGGCACGGCGGTGCTCGAGGCGGCCCGGGCTGCCGGGGTGCGCGTCGGCTCCGCGCCGGACACCGTGCTCGGCATCGGGGTGCAGACCGCGGCGCAGCTCGTCGCGTCGGGAGCGGTCGGCGACCCCGTCGGCGCCGCCGTCTCGTGGACGGCGTCCGGACACGAGGCGTGGCACCCCGCGCCCGACTTCTACTACCGGGCGGGAGGCGGCCCCCTGTTCGACATGGGCCCGTACTACCTGACGACGCTCGTGCACCTGCTCGGCCCGGTGGTCTCGGTGTCCGGCCTGGTCTCACGATCGGCTCGGCGTCGGACGATCGGGACCGGCCCCCGAGCCGGCGAGCCGCTCGAGGTCGAGGTCGACACGCACGCGAGCGCCCTGCTGAGGCACGCCTCCGGGGCGTCGTCGACGGTCACGGTGAGCTTCGAGGTCTGGGGATCCCGGGCGCCGGTCACCGAGTTCTTCGGCACGCTCGGCACGATCGCCGTCCCCGACGCGAACATGTTCGGCGACCCCGTCGAGCTGCTCACCGCCGACGACCGCACCTGGCGAGGGGTCGACCCGACGGCGGGCTACGTCGACGCCGGCCGCGGCTGGGGACTGGCCGACCTCGCCAGGGCCGTGGCCTCGGGGCAGCCGCACCGCGCCTCCGGCGACGTCGCGCTGCACGTGCTCGAGATCACGGAGGCGGTGGCCGCGTCGAGCGCGTCGGGCACCGTCGTGACGCTGGTCACCCGGCCCGACGTGCCGCCGCTCGTGCCGCTCGGCGCCGAGCCGCACCTCGCGTGAGCAGCGTGGGCGGGGAGCCGGGCCCGTCCGCCCGACCGATACCCTCGTGAGCAGGGAGGCCCTGGTGCGAGACGACACGGACGGCGACGAGCGCGCCGCGGCGACGGGCGCGACGTCGACCCCCGACCCGGTCGCCGAGCCGGCCCGCGACGGAGGCGACCCTCCGGCAGGGCGGGCCCGCCGCCTCCTCGACCGGCCCCTCCTCGACCGTCCGCGCGGCTCGAACCTCTCGACCGTGCTCGGGATCGTCCACGGCGACGGCCCGACCTCGCGCAGCGAGCTGACCCGCCTCACCGGCCTCAACCGCTCGACGATCGCGGCCCTCGTCGGCGAGCTCGTCGAGCGCGGCCTCGTCGTCGAGAACGAACCCGTCTCGGCCAACCGCGTCGGCCGACCGAGCCCCGTGGTCAGCGCCTCGCCCGACGTCGTCGCCTTCGCCGTCAACCCCGAGATCGACGCGGTCACCGTCGGGCGGGTCGGGCTCGACGGCGTGGTCCAGCGCCGCGTCCGGCACGAGACCGAGGGCGTGCCCACCGCCGTCGAGGCCGCCGAGGTCGCCGCCCGCCTCGTGAGGGAGCTCGCCGCCGAGGTGCCCGGTGCCCGCGTGGTCGGCGTCGGTGCCGCCGTGCCGGGCCTCGTGCACTCGGAGGGCGGGCTCGTGCGCCTCGCACCGCACCTCGGCTGGGTCGACGAGCCCTTCGCGCGCCTCCTCTCCGACGCGGTCCAGCTGCCCGCCTGGGCCGCCAACGACGCGAGCACCGCGGTCGTCGCCGAGGGCCTCTTCGGCGCCGGGGCGGGCGCCCGCGACCTCGTGTTCCTCAACGGCGGCGCGAGCGGCGTCGGCGGGGGAGTCGTCGTCGACGGCCGCCCCCTCCGTGGCCGGGACGGCTTCGCCGGCGAGATCGGCCACACCCTCGTCGAGTCGGCCGGGACCGTCTGCCACTGCGGCGCCGTCGGCTGCCTCGAGACCGAGGTCGGGCAGTCGGCGCTCCTCGCCGTCACCGGCCTCACGCGCGGCCAGGCCGACGAGCTCGACGCCGCCCTGGCGACGGCGCTCGCCGAGGGCGACGCCGACGTGCGGCGCGAGGTCGAGCGGCAGGTCGACTACGTCGCGGTCGCCCTGCGCAACGTGCTCAACGCCTTCAACCCGTCGGTGATCGTGCTCGGCGGGTTCCTCGGGTCGCTGCTCGCGGCGGCGCCCGACCGGCTGCTCGACCGGGTCACGGCGCAGGCGCTGCCCGGGCCGCGTGACGGCGTGGACGTGCGCCGGGCCGCGCTCGGCGCCGACCGGCTGATGATCGGGGCGGCCGAGCTGGCGTTCGCCGACCTCCTCGCCGACCCGGCCCGCGCCTCCTGACCCGGCCCGCGCCTCCTGACCCGGCCCGCGCCTCCTGCCCGCCTGTCCGCCCCGCCGGCACGGCCCGCTCGCCCTTCCGGCACCGCCGAGTGGACGGGACACCGCCCACTGAGGCGGCGTTCCGTCCACTCGGCGGTGTCAGGCAGGCTCGGGCCCGCGCCGCAGCGGCTCGGCGGTGTCAGGCAGGCTCGGGCCGCGCGGTCACGCGGAGGCGGCCGCCGCGTGCCCGTGCTCGTCGCGCGTCGCCCACACGGCCACCGCCGCGGGCCCGGCGAGGTCGACGGTGCCGTCGTCGAGCTCGACGCGCAGCGAGCCGGCGTAGTCCCGCCGCTCGGCGACCCTCACGTGCGCGCCGACCCGCAGCTGCAGCGAGCCGAGGTAGCGCAGAAGCTCGGGCTCGTCGTCCGAGACGCGCACGACGTGGCCGCACTCGCCCTCGACGAACTCCTGCAGGGTGTGGGCGACGGGCCGCACCACGGTGCCGTCGGCGGCGGGGATCGGGTCGCCGTGCGGGTCGGCCGTGGGGCGGCCGAGCTCGACGTCGAACGCCTCGAGCAGGCGGTCGCTGACGGCGTGCTCGAGCACCTCGGCCTCGACGTGCACCTCGTCCCACGCGTAGCCGAGCCGCTCGACGAGGTAGGTCTCGATCAGGCGGTGGCGGCGCACCATGCCCACGGCGACGCTCCGGCCGAGCTCGCTCAGCGCGATGCGCCGGTAGGGCTCGTAGTCGATGTAGCCGTCGCGCTCGAGCTTGCGGAGGTTGCCGGACACCGTCGACGCCCCGACGCCGAGGGTCGCCGCGATCTCGTTGGTCGTGATCCCGGGGGAGCCCTCGGCGGCCCACTCCTCGGCCTTCCAGATGACCTTGAGGTAGTCCTCGGTCATCGTCGAGCGGGCGGGTCCCGGTTCCGATGGCATGTGCCGATCCTAGGTCCGCCCGCCCTCGAGCTCAGCCCCGGGGCAGCGACCCCAGCGCCTGAGCCGCGCGGTACCGCTCGCCGATCGCGGGCACGAGGTCCGGCTCCGAGGAGGCGCGGGTCGACACGCTCCACCCCGGTCGCGTCCCCGAGAGGGCCCACGCCGCCTGGCGTGCCGCCCCGTCCGCGACGTACTCGCCCGGCGCGGGCACCGTGACCGGCACGTCGAGCACCTGGGCGGCGACGGCCTGCACCGCGGGGTTGAGCGCGGCGCCGCCGATCAGCAGCACGCGGCGCACCTCGACGCCCTGGTCGCGCACGGCGGCGGCGCCGTCGGCGAGCGCCGACAGCATCCCCTCGACGGCGGCCCTGGCGAGGTTCTCGCGGGTCGTCGAGGCGAGGGTCAGCCCCGAGAGGGTGGCCGTGGAGTCGGGCAGGTCGGGGGTGCGCTCGCCCTCGAAGTAGGGCACGAGCGAGACGCCGCCGGCGCCCGGCTCGGCGGCGAGGGCGAGGCGGGCGAACTCGTCGTGGTCGACGCCGAGCAGCGCACCGACCGACGACAGCACCCTGGCGGCGTTGAGGGTGGCGACGAGCGGCAGGAACCCGCCCGCGGCGTCGGCGAACCCGGCGACGGTGCCGCTGCCGTCGGCGGTGGGCGCGTCGGTCACGGCGAACGCCGTGCCGCTCGTGCCGATGCTGATGACGAGGTCGCCGACCCCGGCGTCGAGCCCGAGGGCGGCACCCGCGTTGTCGCCGGCCCCGGCGCCCACGACGAGCCCCTCGGGGACGGGACCGTGGGCGACCGTCGTGCCGGCCGCCTCGGACGGTCCCAGCACGCGCGGCAGCACGACGGCCGAGGCGTCGTCCCCGTCGCCCCCTGCGACGCGACCCGCGCGACCGAGCGCGCGCTCGAAGATCTCGAGGTCGTACGCCTCGTCGCCGGGGCTCCAGTACGAGGTGCCGCTGGCGTCGCTGCGGTCGGTGACGAGCTCGTCGAGGTCGGGGCCGAGGGGCGAGGAGCCGCGCGGCCCGTACCCGAGCAGCCGCCAGGTCAGCCAGTCGTGCGGCAGCGCGACCGCGGCGGTGCGGGCGGCGTTCTCGGGCTCGGCGTCGCGCATCCAGCGCAGCTTGGTGGCCGTGAAGGAGGCGACGGGCACCGATCCGGTGCGTCGCGCCCACTCCTCGGCTCCGAGCTCGGCGGTCAGCTCGCGTGCCGCGGGGGCGCTGCGGGTGTCGTTCCAGAGCAGGGCGTCGCGCACGACCTCGCCGTCGGCGTCGAGGGCGACCATGCCGTGCTGCTGGCCCGCGACGGAGATCGCGGCGACGTCGTCGAGGCCGCCGGCCGCGCCGATCGCCTCGACGAGGGCGTCCCACCAGGCGTCGGGCGGCACCTCGGTGCCGGCGGGGTGCTTCGCGGCTCCCTGGCGCACCAGCTCACCGGTGGACGCGTCACGGATGACGACCTTGCAGCTCTGGGTGGACGAGTCCACCCCGGCGACGTACTTCTTCTCAGCGTTCACGGTCGGCGCTCCTCCTCGAGCTTCGTGGCCAGGGCCTCGGCCAGGGTACTGTCCACGATCAGGTGCGTCACGAACCCGCCCCGTGCGGCGGCGACGACCGCCGCTGCCCGTCCGACCCCGTGGGCGACCGCGATGACCTGGGGCGTCCTCGCCAGCTGGTCGAAGCGGACCCCGATGAGGCGGTCGCCGAGGGGCGTCACGACGGCTCGGCCGTCGTCGTCGAAGAGGCGGCCGGAGATCTCGCCGACGGCGCCCGCGCGCACGGCGTCGGCCCGGTCGGCCTCCGAGACCTTCTCCCAGACGCTCGACTCGCCCCGCCGCCAGGCGCCGATGGCGACGACGGCGAGGTCGAGGTGGTCGGCCCGGTCGATCGCCTGCGCGATCTCGGGCTGTCGCATGAGGTCGCGAGCCGTCGAGGGGGCGTCGACGACGAGCGGCGCGTGGATCGGCAGCGTCGTGATCTCGGGGCTGGCGCCGAGGTTGGAGATGACCTGGGGCAGCGTCCCCGAGCCGGGCACCTGGAGCGCGCCGGCGAGCTGCACGATGGTGCAGCTCGGGAGGTCGGGCAGGAACCGCGCCGCGAGGTCCATCGTCCGGGACCACGAGATCCCCACGGTCATCTGTCGGCGCAGGGTGTGTCCCAGCGCCCCCATCACCGCCGTGCCGACGCGCTCGCCGGACCGGCGCTCGTCGACGCCCGTCACGTCGACGACCTGCACGCGGTCGATGCCGAGCAGCTCCGCGAGCTCGTCGTCGCGCGAGGGGCGGCGCGGGTCGCGGATCTCGATCGAGACCACCCCCTGCTCGCGCGCCTGCCGCAGCAGCTTCGCGACCTGGAACCGGCTGAGGCCCACCTGTCCCGCGATGTCGACCTTCGACCGGTCGTCGAGGTAGTACGCGCGGGCCACGTCGGCCATCTGGATCCACTGGTCGCGGTCGGGCGCGTCTGGTCGTCTGTCCACGGCGTTCCTCCTCCTGGTCGTCGCTCAGTCTGTCTCATCTGAGACCCCTTGCACATCTGTGGAGCCCATGTCAGACTCACCTCACATCTGAGGAAGCGCGCTCAGATGAGCAACACGGTCCGCGTCGCCCGAGGGGCGGACCCACCCGAGCGCCGCATCGTCCACGACCAACGGAGGTCCCGTGAGATCAGTCAACCGAGCCCGCAAGCTCACGATCGCGATGTCGGTGGGCGTCGCCGCGACCGTCGGCCTCAGTGCCTGCGGCGGAGCGGGAGGCGGCGGCGGCGGCAGCGCTTCCGGCGGCTCCGACGAGGTCAACGTCCTGATGGTGAACAACCCGCAGATGATCGACCTGCAGAAGCTGACCGCCGACTCCTTCACCGCCGAGACCGGCATCACCGTGAACTACACGGTCCTGCCCGAGAACGACGTCCGCGCCAAGTTCAGCCAGGAGTTCTCGAGCCAGGCGGGGCAGTACGACGTCGCCAGCCTCAGCAACTACGAGGTGCCGAGCTACGCGGCCAACGGCTGGCTGACGCCGCTCGACGACACCGTGGCCGCCAGCAGCGACTTCGACCAGAGCGACATCCTCGAGCCGATGACGAAGGCCCTCACCGGCGAGGACGGCAAGCTCTACGCCGAGCCCTTCTACGGGGAGTCGTCGTTCCTCATGTACCGCACCGACGTGTTCGAGGCGGCCGGCCTGACGATGCCCGAGAACCCCACGTGGGACGAGGTCGCCGACCTCGCTGCGCAGGTCGACGGCGTCGAGCCCGGCATGAAGGGCATCTGCCTGCGCGGACAGCCCGGCTGGGGGCAGATCTTCGCCCCCCTGACCACGGTGGTCAACACCTTCGGCGGCACCTGGTTCGACGAGGACTGGAACGCCCAGGTCGACAGCCCCGAGTTCACCGAGGCCGTCGACTTCTACGTGGAGCTCGTCCAGGAGCACGGCGAGGCGGGCGCGCCCCAGGCCGGCTTCACCGAGTGCCTCAACAACCTGCAGCAGGGCAAGGTGGCCATGTGGTACGACGCCACCAGCGCCGCGGGCAGCCTCGAGGCCGACGACTCGCCCGTCAAGGGCAAGATCGGCTACGCCGCCGCTCCCGTCAAGGAGACCGACAGCGCGGGCTGGCTCTACACCTGGGCCTGGGGCATCCAGAAGGCAGGCAAGAACCAGGACGCCGCCGCGAAGTTCGTCGAGTGGGCCTCGAGCAAGGAGTACGAGGAGCTCGTCGCCGACGAGATCGGCTGGTCCAGCGTCCCGGCAGGCAAGCGCGCCAGCACCTACGACAACCCCGAGTACCAGGCCGCCGCCGCCCCGTTCTTCCAGCAGACCGAGGACGCGATCGTGAGCGCGAAGCCGGACGACCCCGGCGTGCAGCCCCGACCGGCCGCCGGCATCCAGTTCGTCGCCGTGCCCGAGTTCGCCGACATGGCGACCCAGGTGTCCCAGGACGTCAGCGCGGCCATCGCCGGGCAGCAGACCGTCGAGGAGGCGCTGAGCACCGGACAGGGACTGGCCGAGAAGGTCAGCGAGAAGTACCAGGAGCAGTAGTGACCGCCACCGTCGAGGCACCGGCTCCCCACGAGCCCCGGCCCGCGGCCCCGGGCTTCCGCACCCCTCGCAGGGACGCGGCAGCCCTGGCCCGGGCCGGGGCGTGGGCCCGGCGCGCCCCGCTCCTCCCGGCGCTGCTCTTCGTGATCGTCGTCACCCAGGTGCCGTTCGTCATCACGATCGTCGTGTCGTTCATCAGCTGGAACTCGCTGTACCCGAACGACGTCGCCTTCGGCGGGGTCTCGAACTACGTCGCCGTGTTCACCGACGCGAACATGCGGGGCTCGGTGGTGACGACGATCGCGTTGACGGTCACCGTCGTCCTCGTCAGCCTCGTGCTGGGCCTGGTCGTCGCGCTGCTGCTCGACCGGAAGTTCCTCGGCCGCGGCATCGTGCGCACGATCATGATCGCGCCGTTCCTCGTGGTGCCGGTCGCGGCCGCCCTGATCTGGAAGCACGCGCTCTACAACCCCGAGTACGGCCTCTTCAACGGTGCCCTCACCTGGTTCACCGGGCTGTTCGGCCTCCCGGCTCCTCAGCCCGACTGGATCACGAACAACCCGCTGATGGCCGTCGAGGCCGCCCTCATCTGGCAGTGGACGCCGTTCATGATGCTGATCCTGCTCGCGGGGCTGCAGAGCCGGCCCCTCGACGTGATCGAGGCGGCGAGGGTCGACGGCGCGTCGTCCTGGCAGCTGTTCCGATACATGACGCTGCCGCACATGCGCCGCTACCTCGAGCTGGCCGCGCTGCTCGGCTCGATCTACATCGTGCAGAACTTCGACGCCGTCTTCACCATCACCTCCGGCGGCCTCGGGACGGCGAACCTGCCCTACACGATCTACCAGCAGTTCTTCCAGGCGCACGACTACGGCGCAGCCTCCGCGGCGGGCGTGGTCGTCGTGATCGGCACCATCGCCATCGCGACGTTCGCCCTCCGCAGCGTCTCGACCCTTCTCAAGGAGGAGAACCGATGAGCGCACCCACGCTCGACCGCCCGACGGGCACCCCGAGCACGACCCGAGGGCGCCCCAGGTCGCTCCGGGCCTCCGCGCCCGGCATGACGGCCGGTCGCTCGATCGGCAGTCGCGCCAGGGGCGGGGTGCTCGGCCTCGTCGCGTGGATCGTGGGGCTGGCGTTCTTCGCGCCCGTGGCCTGGATGGTGCTGACCAGCTTCCACTCCGAGACGGACGCGGCCACGAACCCGCCGTCGCTGTTCGCGCCGCTCACCCTCGACGGGTACGCGAACTTCTTCGGGGCGAACTCGGGCGCGAGCCCGTGGCCGCCGCTGATCAACTCGGCCTCGGCGAGCGTCGTCTCCACGCTGCTCGTGCTCTGCCTCGCCCTGCCCGCCGCCTACGCGCTGAGCATCCGGCCCGTCGAGAAGTGGTCGGACGTCATGTTCTTCTTCCTCTCGACGAAGATGCTGCCGATGGTGGCCGGGCTGCTGCCGATCTACCTGATCGCCTCCCGCATCGGGGCGCTCGACTCGATCGGGCTGCTGATCGTGCTCTACACCTCGATGAACCTGCCGATCGCGGTGTGGATGATGCGGTCGTTCCTCTCCGAGATCCCCGTCGAGATCCTCGAGGCGGCCGCGCTCGACGGCGCCAGCCTGCTGTCGATCTTCCGCCGGGTGATCATCCCGATCTCGGGACCGGGGCTCGCGGCGACGGCCCTCATCTGCTTCATCTTCAGCTGGAACGAGCTGCTGTTCGCCTCCGTGCTCACGAGCACCAAGGCCTTCACCGCGCCCGTGTTCCTCACGAGCTTCGTCACGAGCCAGGGCCTGTTCCTCGCCCAGGTCTGCGCCGCGGCGGTCGCCGTGTCGTTCCCCGTGCTCGTCGCCGGCTTCGCGGCCCAGGACAAGCTCGTCCAGGGACTCTCGCTGGGCGCCGTCAAGTAGGCCGCGCCTCCTCTTCCTCCCCCCTCCCACCGTTCGACGGAGACACCATGACCGACACCAGCGCGCCCGGAACGGGCGCCGCAGAGACCGACCGCCCCCAGAGCGACGGCGCCGAGACTGCCCGCCGAGGGGCCCCCGTGCTCCTGCGGCCCGAGAACCTGGCCGCCATCGCGGCCGCGGGCGTGGCCGTCCCGAGCTACGACCGCGCCGGGCTGACCGCCGGCATCGTGCACTTCGGCGTGGGCGGATTCCACCGGGCCCACCAGGCGATGGTCGTCGACCGGCTGCTCGCCGCGGGCGAGGCCCGCGACCTCGCGATCTGCGGAGTCGGCGTGCTCGAGCAGGACCGCCGCATGAAGGAGGTCATGGACGCCCAGGGCGGCCTCTACACGCTGGTGCTCAAGCACGCCGACGGCACGAGGGAGGCGCGCGTCGTGGGGAGCATCGTCGAGTACCTCCTCGCCGTGGACGATCCCGACGCGGTCGTCGAGAAGATGGCGTCGCCCGACACGAAGATCGTGTCGCTGACGGTCACCGAGGGCGGCTACAACGTCCACCACGTCACGGGCGAGTTCGACGAGTCGTCGCCTGCCGTGCGCGCCGACCTCGAGGCCGTCGCCTCGGGCGGCCTCCCGCACACGACCTTCGGCCTCGTCACGATGGCTCTGCAGCGCCGTCGCGACCGCGGCCTCGAGCCGTTCACCGTGATGTCCTGCGACAACATCCCGGGCAACGGGCACGTCGCGAAGAAGATGTTCTCGGCCTACGCGGCGCTCGTCGATCCCGACCTCGCCGACTGGATGCGCGCCTCCGTGTCGTTCCCGAACTGCATGGTGGACCGCATCACGCCGGTGACGAGCGACGACGACCGTGCACAGGTGCGCGACGGCCTGGGCATCGACGACGCCTGGCCCGTCGTCGCCGAGCCGTTCTTCCAGTGGGTGCTCGAGGACGACTTCCCGCTCGGCCGCCCGCCGTTCGAGCACGCCGACGTGCAGCTCGTCGACGACGTCGAGCCCTACGAGTACATGAAGCTGCGGCTGCTCAACGCCAGCCACCAGGGGCTGTGCTACTTCGGCTACCTGTCCGGCTACCGCTACGCCCACGAGGCCACGGCCGACCAGGCGATCGCGTCGTTCCTGCGGGACTACATGGACCGTGAGGCGACGCCGACGCTGCCGCCCGTGCCGGGCATCGACCTCGACGACTACAAGGCGACGCTGATCGAGCGGTTCCGGAACCCGGAGGTGCGCGACACGCTCGCGCGGCTCTGCGCGGAGTCGAGCGACCGCATCCCCAAGTGGCTGCTGCCGGTGGTGCGCGAGAACCTGGCCTCGGGGGGCGAGGTCGCCCGGTCCGCCGCGATCGTCGCGAGCTGGGCCCGCTACGCCGAGGGCACGGACGAGCAGGGCGACCCGATCACGGTCGTCGACAGGCTCGCCGACCGGCTGACGGCGACGGCGCTGACGCAGCGTGACGACCGGCTGGCGTTCCTCCGCGACCGCGAGGTGTTCGGCGACCTCGTCGACGAGCCCCGCTTCACGGAGGCCTACCTCGACGCCCTCGCGGGCCTCGTCGACGACGGGGCGCACGCGACGGTGACGCGCCTGCAGTAGTCGCGGGAGGCCCCGCCCGCAGGCCTGCCTTGTAGGCTGAGGTGCACCTCACCCGGTGCATTCCCCCGACGTGAGGAGCAGTCATGCCCGCAGTGGTCATCATCGGAGCCCAGTGGGGCGACGAAGGCAAGGGCAAGGCCACCGACCTGCTCGGCAGCCGCATCGACTACGTCGTCAAGTTCAACGGCGGCAACAACGCGGGGCACACGGTCGTCATCGGCG
>Ga0265780_10003430_pt1 | contig 20835 bp, 19 predicted proteins | sample P1T30metagenome_FD_192432 | JGI IMG/M metagenome (GOLD analysis project Ga0265780, IMG submission 192432) | Plant litter microbial communities from East Loma Ridge, Irvine, California - P1 T30 | ecosystem: Environmental > Terrestrial > Plant litter > Unclassified | place: USA: California...
ATGGGGAGAGACGATGCTTGGCGGAATGCAGGATTTCGAATTGCGCGTGCCGCGGCTGCTCGATCACGCCGCGCGCGAACATGGCGCACGCGAGATCGTTTCCTATTGGGCAGATGGCAGCGAGACGCGCACCAACTGGGCGACCGTGGCGCGCGATGCCCGGCGGCTTGCACAGGCGCTTGAACGGCTCGGGATCGCGCCTGGCGACCGGGTCGCAACGCTGGCCATGAACCACGCGCGGCATCTGGTCGGCTGGTACGGCGTGATCGGGATGGGCGGTGTGGTCCATACGATCAATCCACGCTTGTTCGACGAACAACTTGTGTTCATCGCCAACCATGCCGAGGACCGCGTGCTGTTCTACGACCGGCAGTTCCAGCCACTGGTGGACCGGTTGCGCGACCAGTGGACCTCAATCGAGCATTATGTGTGTTTCGACGACGGCGCGTTCGATGCGTTGATCACCGCCGAAGACGGCGGTTATTCCTGGCGCGAGGGGCCCGAGCGCGACCCCTGCATGTTGTGCTACACCAGCGGAACGACGGGCAACCCCAAGGGCGTGCTGTACGAACACCGCTCGACCGTGATCCACGCTATGGCGGAAGTTGCACCATGGGTGTTCGACTTGTCGTCGACTTCCGTGGTGCTGCCAGTGGTGCCGATGTTCCATGCCGCTTCCTGGGGCCTGCCGTTCGCGACCGCGCTGGCGGGGGCGAAAATCGTCTATTCGGCGGTCAACGATCCTGCCGTCCTGTGTCGCCTGATGAACGACGAGCGCGTCACGCATTCGGCTGGCGTGCCGACCGTCTGGCTCGCGATGTTCCAGCATATGGATGCGACCGGCGCAGCACCCCAGCATCTGCGACAAGTGACAATCGGGGGATCGGCGGCGCCGCGTGCGATGATCGACCGCATCATGGGGATGGGCGCGACGGTCAAGCATCTCTGGGGCATGACCGAAACGTCGCCGATCGGTACCGCGGGCTGCTACCCGCCGCACTGGGACACGATGACCCGCGACGCGCAACTCGATCATGCGTGCAAGCAGGGGCAGATCCCGTTCGGGATCGAGCTGCGCATCGTCGATGACGCGGACGTGGTGCTGCCCCGCGACGGCGTCAGTTCGGGGCGGTTGCAGGTGCGCGGGCCGTGGGTGGTGAAACGCTATTTCAAAGCGGACGCGGACGCGGTCGATACCGACCAGTGGTTCGATACTGGTGATGTCGCGGTGCTGCATGTCGATGGCACGATGCAGATCACCGATCGTGCGAAGGACGTGATTAAGTCCGGTGGCGAGTGGATTTCCTCGGTTGAACTGGAGAATGCCGCCGTCGGCTGTCCAGGTGTTGCGGAAGCGGCGGCGATCGGGGTGCATCATCCGAAATGGGGCGAACGCCCATTGTTGCTCGTGGTGCGGAAAGCTTCCAGCACCGTGAGTGCCGAGCAAATCACGGCGCATCTGACGGCCCACGTCGCAAAATGGTGGCTTCCGGACGAAATCCTGTTCGTCGAGTCGCTGCCGCACACCGCCACCGGAAAGTTGCTGAAAACCGCGCTTCGGGCGGAGTATCGCGATCACGTGCTCGCAGCGTAGATGCAACGCGGCGGCGTCCGTACGCCGCCGTCCTTCCGATTGAGTCGCTTAATGCCGGATACAAGTCGGCGTGACGTCAGGAGGAGCGAATTGGGTCACTTCCCGAGAGGGCACGTCAGCCCTTAGGCTGCTCCACGGACCATGCCTGGTCGAGCATAGCCTTCGTCGCAGTCGGACTGCGCAGGCGCAGGGCCTCGATCTTCAGTTCACGACCCAGCAACGGGCGTCCCTTGGTCCGCCAAATGATGTCATAAACGCCGCTTGCGGTGCGCAACTTCTCGTCATTCCAATATTGCACGCTCAGCATGACCGGCAGTTTACCCGTTTCGCTGTCGGCCCCGCCATCGGTTGCCTTGAGCAACGCGCGTTCGTACCACTCACGGCTGATGGTCTGCGTCGGCGAGGTCTGTTGCCCGACTTCGAGTGCGGCAGGGAAGGTGACGGTCAGATCACCCAGCGGATGCCGCTCGTCCTTGTCGAGAATGAGGTCGCCATTGCGGGCGACGCTTGCCTTGATCGCGTAACGCGCGGCCTCGCGGCTTTGCGTGATCGACTGCGTTTGTTTTTCCGTCTGTTCGCTGCGGCGGTCGGACCAGGTCAACCATAGCCCCAGGGCGGCGATCGCGACGCCGGCGACACTGACGACTTCGGCGAGCGACACCCAACGCCGCCGGATTGCAGCAGCTTCGGCCTTTTCGGCGCGGGTGGTGGGGACGTCCGGCTTTGGCGTTTCGCTCACCGTCCGCCTGCCTCGAGCGCGCCCTGCGGCGCAGCGAGTTCCCAGCTTACCGCGATCCGGTCACCGACACGGTCCCAGTCAACCGTTTCGCCGTCCAGTCGCAGCGCGATCCAGCCAGATGCGCCGAGATATGGCGGTTTGTAGTAAGAAATCGGGTCGAGTTCGATCAGTTGCGCTTGTTCGTCCGCCCCGGTCGTCTTAACGATGACGACGGTTTCGCCGTCGTCGTGATGGTTGTGCCAAAAGTAGGCGAAGAACTTGCCGTCCTCGACCAGAAAGCCGGGCGCACCGTGTGATTCGCGTTCCTCTGTTTCGGGAAGGGCAAGGCAGAACGCGCGGATGCGGTCGAGCAGGGGAGAGGGGTCTGGACTCATCGTGCGACAAACTCTGCCAGAGTACGGGGATAAAGGCGATGCTCCGCCGTCAGCACGCGCGCGGCGAGCGAGTCGGGCGTATCGCCCGGCAGGATCGCAACCTCGGCTTGCCCAAGCACTTCGCCGCCATCGAGTTCTTCGGTAACGACATGGACCGAGCATCCGGCGACGGCGTCACCCGCGGCGATTGCGCGGGCATGCGTATCGAGGCCCTTGTACTTGGGGAGCAGCGACGGGTGGATATTGACGATCCGTCCGCGCCACGCGGAGACAAAGGTGTCGGAAACGAGCCGCATATACCCTGCGAGTGCGATCGTCTCGACTCGCGCGTGGTGAAGGGCCGCATCGAGTGCGGCTTCATAGGCGGATTTACCGATGCCTTTGGGAGACAAGGTCCAGGTCGCGATGCCGCGGGCTGCCGCCCATGCAATGCCGGCTGCTTCGGGTTTGTCGGAGGCAACGAGCACGACTTCGTACGGACACGCGGGTTCTCGGGCTGCTTCGACGAGCGCGATCATGTTGGAGCCGCGACCCGAAAGCAGGATCGCGACCTTTCGTTTTGGCGCTGTCATTCAGGCCACTCCTACCCTGGCGAAGGCCGGGGCCCAACTACGCGGTCGGTAGTCGCCAAGCGTTGAGGCCGCCAAAATGCGTCTCGCTACTGGGTCCCGGCCTTCGCCGGGGAAGCGGCGAAAGAGGGAGGGGGCCGGTGTCCGTTCACCCATGATTGTGCGTGGCGGTCCAGTCGGCCTTGCCGCCCCACGTCTCGGTCGAGCCTTTCACGGTGCAGCCTCGTGGACCGGACTCAAGCGTGCCGATCGACAATACCGTCTCGCCTGCCGCCTCGAGCGCCCCGGCTACGGTGGAAACGTCCTCCGCTGCTACGATCACTGCCATGCCGACACCGCAGTTGAAGGTTCGGGCCATTTCCTCCGGTTCGATATTACCCTGCGCCTGGAGGAACGCCATCAGTCGCGGCTGCGGCCAGGCATCCGCGTCGACGCGCGCGTGTACGCCTTCTGGCAGGACACGCGGAATGTTCTCGAGCAGTCCGCCGCCAGTGATGTGGGCGAGTCCCTTGATCTTCCGTTCGGCAAGGAGCGGGAGGAGGGACTTCACGTAGATTCGTGTCGGCGCCATCAGCGCGTCGATCAGGCGGACTTCGTTGTCGAACAGTGCAGGGCGATCGAGCTTCCACCCCTTGTCCGCTGCAAGCCGGCGGACCAGCGAAAAGCCGTTCGAATGGACACCCGATGACGCAAGCCCGAGGATGACGTCGCCTGCCGCGATATCCCGCCCGGTCAATACCCGGTCCCGCTCGACCGCACCGACGCAGAAGCCCGCGAGGTCATAATCGCCCGCTGCATACATTCCCGGCATTTCGGCGGTTTCGCCACCGATCAATGCGCAACCGGCTTGCAGGCACCCTTCGGCGATCGACGCGATCACGCGTTCGGCCACCGCCGGGTCGATCTTCGCGGTCGCATAGTAGTCGAGGAAGAACAGCGGCTCTGCGCCCTGTACGATTAGGTCGTTGGCACACATCGCGACGAGGTCGATGCCGACGCCGTCATGTGCATTCTGGTCGATCGCAAGCTTGAGCTTGGTACCGACGCCGTCGTTCGCAGCCACCAGCAGCGGATCAACAAAGCCAGCGGCCTTCAGATCGAAGAACCCGCCGAATCCGCCGAGGTCGGCATCGGCCCCGGCACGGCGCGTCGCCTTGGCCATCGGACCAATCGCACGGACCAGCGCATTGCCGGCCGCAATCGAGACGCCCGCCTGGGCGTAAGTGTAGGACGCATTGTCCTGTTCGTTTTCGCTCATCGTGCCCGCCTAGCCATATCGCGCTTGGATTTCCACGCCTCCTTCGCCAAAAGGGCGCCGACATGTCGATCCACCGCTTTTTCCGGCCTTTGGGCCTTGCAGTCGTGCTTGGCATGGCGGTGACTGGCGGTCTGGTGATCGCGCAGGTCGACAATCCGAGCCAGGGTGTCGCCCCGGCAGACCTGTCCGGCAGCTACGAGGTCAGCGGAGTCGCGGTCGACGTGACGGGCAAGTCAGCCGACCAGGCGCGCTATGCGGGATGGCGTCTGGCGCAGCGCAAGGGATGGCAGATCCTTTCGCGCCGTCTTGGCGGCGGTGGGGCAATGCTGTCCGACGGAACGCTCGACAGCATGGTGTCCGGGATCGTCGTCGAGAACGAACAGATCGGGCCGAACCGCTACGTCGCGAAGCTCGGGGTGCTGTTCAGCCGGGCGCGTGCTGGATCGATCCTGGGTGTGGCGGCCGAAGCGACGCGGTCGCAACCGATGCTGACGATCCCGATCGAGATGAGCGGCGGCGCGGCGGTGGGCTTCGAGCAGAAAACCGCGTGGCAGGAGGCGTGGCTACGCTATCGCACCGGCAACAGCCTGATCGATTATATCCGCCCCACGGGTACGGGTACCGATCCGTTGCTCCTCAACCTCGGTCAGACCGAACGGCGGGGACGCGGCTGGTGGCGGGTGGTGCTCGACCAATATGGCGCGACCGACGTGCTGATCCCGACCGTCTCGCTGCGGCGGGAATGGCCAGGCGGGCCGATCGTCGGGACATTCCAGGCGCGGCATGGACCGGATAATCGCCTGATCGCCCAGTTCACGCTGCGCGTCGACAATGGCGATGCACTGCCGGTGCTGCTCGATGCCGGGGTCAAGCGCATCGACGATGCGTATCAGTCCGCGCTCCGCAACGGTGCGTTGATGGGGGATTCGGGCTTGGCCTATGTCGCGCCGATCGCGACGCCGACTCCACTTGCAACGCCGACCGACCTTCCGTTGCCCGGGCTCGATGGTGCCACGGGTGCCGTGGCAGCGATGGCTGGATCGGTCATCACGGTGCAAGTCGATACGCCGAGCGCTGCGTCGGTGACGGCGACCGAATCCGCGTTGCAAGGGGTCCCGGGGGTACGCTCGGCGATCACTACGAGTCTTGCGCTGGGGGGCGTCTCGGTAATGCGGGTGCAGTTCGATGCGGACCCAGCAGTACTACATGCGGCGCTGGAGGCGCGGGGCTGGACCGTAGTTGGTAGCGGAACGACGCTGCGTATTCGCCGCAATGTGCCCGCGGCGACGGGGGCGCCGCCCGCGCCTGCCGAAAACCCCGCCGGCTGATGCCCCCATGTCCGATCCCACACTCATGACCTTGTCCGCGCAGATGGCGCTGCCGCTCGATTGGCCAGCCGATCCGCGTGATGATGAATTTCTGATCGGCCCCTCGAATGCGCGGGCGGTGCAGCAGCTTGAACATTGGAGCACGTGGCCCGTCATGGCTGTGGTCGTGACTGGACCACGCAAGTCCGGGCGTAGCCTGATCGCGCGCATTTTCGCTGCCAAGACAGGTGGTGGCTTGATCGACGATGCCGAACGGCAGAACGAAGCGACGATCTTTCATGCATGGAACCGAGCACAGGAAGAGCGCAGGCCGGTCGTGGTGGTTGCGGATGCACCGCCGCCGGAATGGGAGATCAAGCTTCCCGATTTACGCTCTCGATTGATTGCAAGCCCGACGTTGCGGATCGGCGACCCGGACGAGCAGCTGATGGCGGCGTTGTTCGAACGCCAGTTTCTACGACGCGGGCTGGACGCACGGCCCGACCTCATTCAGTGGCTCGTCGCGCGGGTGGAACGCACGCATGTCGCCTTGCTCCGCGCGGTCGACCTGCTCGATCAGGTCGTGCTAGAGCGGCGCAGGCGCTTGTCGATCCCGTTCGCGCGGGCAACATTGCAAGAAGCGGGGCTGATCGGCAGCCACGTTCCAGACCCGGCAGAGCATCTATGACGAGACCCGCCCATATCGCGAGCCTTGATCGCGACGACGATCCTTTCGCCGGGACCGACGGCAGCGACCGCTATTTCAACCGCGAACTTTCGTGGCTCGCGTTCAACCGGCGCGTGCTTGAAGAAGCGACCAATCCCGCGCATCCGCTGCTTGAACGGTTGCGGTTCCTGTCGATTTCGGGGTCGAACCTCGACGAGTTCTTCATGGTTCGCGTCGCCGGCCTGAAGGGCCAACAGATGCAGGACGTCGGCCGGCGGTCGAGCGACGGGCTTACCTCCGGGCAGCAGCTCACCGCAATCGTTGCCGAGGCCGACGCGCTGATCGAGAGTCAACGCACCGTCTGGCGCGAACTTCGACGGTTGCTGGCCGAGACGGGGATCGGCGTGCTGAGCTCGCGGACCATCGACGAAGCGCTGACTGCCGACGAACTGGCGTGGCTTGAAACCCAGTTTCGCGAGCAGATTTTCCCGATCCTTACGCCGCAGGCACTCGACCCCGCGCATCCGTTCCCGTTCATCTCGAACAAGGGCCTCGCGGTGATGTTCGATCTGGTCCGCATTGCGGACGATCAGCCGATCCGCGAGCTTGTACTGTTGCCCGCCCCGATGCCGCGGTTCCTGCGGTTGCCGGGAACCTCCGCGCGCTATGTCGCCGTGGAGTCGCTGGTCAAGCGGTTCGCACCACTGATCTTCCCGGGGTACCGTGTTCTCGGGGCGGCGGAATTTCGCGTATTGCGCGACAGCGATATCGAGATCGAGGAAGAGGCGGAGGATCTGGTCCGGTATTTCGCCAATGCGATCAAGCGGCGGCGGCGCGGTCGGGTGATCCGGCTCGAACTGGAAAGCGGCATGCCTGAGCGGCTTGGCGCGGTTTTGCGTGACGAACTTGGCGGCCCGGATTGCTTTGTGACTGAAAGCGGGGCGTTCCTCGGCGTGGGGGACCTTGAGGCGATCGTCGACGAGGATCGCCCCGATCTCAAGTTTCCGCCGTTCTCGCCGCGCTTTCCCGAGCGGATCCGCGAATATGGCGGGGATTGTTTTGCGGCGATCAGCGCCAAGGACATCGTTGTCCACCACCCGTACGAGACCTTCGACGTCGTTCTGGCGTTCTTGAAACAGGCCGCGGCGGACCCGGATGTGGTTGCGATCAAGCAGACGCTGTACCGTGCCGGCAAACAATCCGCTGTAATCAACGCGCTGATTGCCGCGGCTGAGGCGGGCAAGTCGGTCACGGCCGTGGTCGAACTCAAGGCACGCTTCGATGAGGAGCAGAATCTGCTGTGGGCGTCGGCGCTGGAGCGGGCGGGGGTGCAGGTCGTTTACGGCTTCATCGACTGGAAGACGCACGCCAAGGTGTCGATGGTGGTTCGGCGCGAAAATGGTCAATATCGCACATACTGCCATTTCGGGACCGGCAACTACCATCCGATCACGGCAAAAATATACACGGATATCAGCTTCTTCACGGCAGATCCTCGGATGGGGCGCGATGCTGCGCAGATGTTCAATTACGTCACGGGCTATGTCGAACCCGAGAATATGGCGCTGATCAGCCTGTCTCCGCGCGACATGCGGCCACGGCTGATGGGGCTGATCGACGGCGAGATCGCCAATGCTCGGGCGGGCAAGCCGGCGGCGATCTGGGCCAAGATGAACTCGGTGGTCGACCCCGAAACGATCGAAAAACTGTACGAAGCTAGCAATGCTGGCGTCCAAATTGACCTGATTATCCGCGGAATTTGCTGTTTACGTCCCGGTGTGCCGGGGCTTTCCGACAACATTCGCGTCAAGTCCGTGGTCGGGCGCTTCCTCGAGCACAGCCGGATCTGGGCGTTCGGTAACGGGCAGGACCTGCCCAATCCGGACGCATGCCTGTTCATCACGTCGGCCGACTGGATGCAGCGCAATTTCGACCGTCGAATCGAATATATGCTGCCGATCGAGAACCGTACGGTACACGACCAGATCCTTGGTCAGGTCATGGTCGCGAACCTGATCGATGATGAACAAAGCTGGGAATTACAGTCTGATGGCAGCTATGTCCGCGTGGTTCCGGGCGAACGTCCGTTCAATCTCCACCGCTATTTCATGACCAACCCGTCCTTGTCCGGACGCGGCGCCGCGCTGGCGTCGAGCGGGTCGGTGCCCAAATTGTCCTTGCGGCGCAGGCGCTGAGCGGACGTGGTGACGACCCTCTTCCGCAAGCCGAAGCCCGTTGGTCCCCCGGTCCCGCCGCCCCCGGCGAACGGCGCGGATCGCATGGCGATCATCGACATCGGGTCCAATTCGATCCGCCTGGTGGTCTATCAGGGGCCGGAGCGGCTACCCGCTACGTTGTTCAATGAGAAAGTGATGGCCGGGCTCGGGCGCGGCCTGGCCGAGACGGGCGCGATCGCACGCGAGGCGCTGGCGACCGGGTCGGTTGCGCTGGCGCGGTTTGCGGCGGTTGCGCGCGAGATGGAAGTCACGCGGCTACGTACGGTCGCCACCGCGGCGGTGCGCGATGCGAGCAATGGGTCGGAACTCCTCGCGACCGCGCGCGACCTTGGACTCGAAGTCGAATTGCTGTCGGGCGAACAGGAAGCATCCGGCGCGGGATATGGCGTGCTGTCCGCGATCCCCGATGCGGACGGGATCGTCGGCGACCTTGGCGGGGGCAGCCTGGAGCTGATCCGCGTGTCCCGCGGCGAAGTCCTGGACCGTGTATCATTCCCGCTCGGCGTGTTGCGGATCGCGGCGATCCGCAACAAGGGGCCGGGCGCATTGCAGCGCGTGGTCGAACAGGCGCTGCGGGAATCCGGCTGGTTGGGCAAGGGAGCGGGCCTGCCGCTGTACCTTGTCGGCGGATCATGGCGTGCGCTTGCGCGGCTCGACATGCATATCAACAGCTACCCGCTTCCCGTCATCCACCAATATGCGATGTCCCGGTCGGCGATCGACCGGCTTGGGCGGACGATCAGCCACGTCAACAAGGCCTGGCTCCGCGCCGTGCCCGGCCTTTCGTCGAGCAGGGCGGCGACGCTGGGGGATGCCGGCGCACTGCTTGCGGTCCTGCTCAAACACCTCGGGACGGAAACCACAGTGGTGTCCGCCTTCGGTTTGCGCGAAGGCTTGCTGTTCGGTGGGCTAGATCCTGCCGTGCGCGGTCAAGACCCGCTGATCGTCGCTGCACGCGACGAAGGGCGACGCCATGGACGCTTTCCGGAACATGGCGATCTGCTGGACAGCTGGATTGCGCCATTGTTCGATCGGGACGCGCCGGACATGGCACGCCTGCGGCTGGCGGCCTGTCTGCTTGCCGATGTCGGTTGGCGCGCGAACCCCGAGTTCCGCGCGGAACGCGGGGTCGAGATCGCATTGCACGGCAATTGGGTCGCAGTCGACGCGCGTGGGCGCGCGTTGATGGCGCAGGCGTTGTTCACCAGTTTGGGCGGCGGGCTGGACACGCCTGCACCGCTCGCGATGCTGGCACCCGCGGCAGACCTGAAGCGTGCGGTGCTGTGGGGACTGGCGATGCGACTGGGTCAGCGGATGAGCGGCGGGCTGGCAGGGCCGCTGCAACGGACGCAGTTACAGGACAATGGCAGCCTCGTGACGCTGTTTCTCGCTGACGAAGATCGGCCGCTGTATAGTGAGACGGTGGAACGCCGACATACGGCTTTGGCAAACGCGCTGGGGCGCAAGAGCACCGTGGGCAAGGCCGAACTTGGGTAATTTCGGGACAAGGGTCTCAACCACCTGCATTGTTTTGCAGTAAAGACTTGGTTAACGACGAGCCCCGGTTGACGAGTAATGTCCGCCAGGGGGTAATCCACGATGCAAATGTCAGACAATCCGCTTGGCCAACCGGCGACCAATAGCGCTGATGACGCCGGTCTGGCAGCGCGGTTACCCGCTGAACTTGCGATCGTCGTTCCGACGTTCAACGAATCCCGCAACGTGCCCTTGCTGGTCGAGGCCCTTCGCAACGCCATGGGCGATACGCGCTGGGAAGTCGTCTTCGTGGATGACAATTCCCCTGACGGCACCGCCGATCGTGCACGGGCACTCGCGTTGCAGGACCCACGCGTCCGCGTCGTCCACCGGTTCGATCGACGTGGCCTTGCATCGGCCTGTGTGGAAGGCATCCTTGCTACGTCTGCGCCTTATGTCGCGGTGATGGACGGCGACATGCAGCATGACGAGACGATCCTGCTCGACATGCTGGCGCGCATCCGTCGCGGCGACGTGGATCTGGTGGTCGGCAGCCGCTACGTCGAGGGCGGTGGCATGGGCGATTGGAACAAGCGCCGGATCGCGATGAGCCAGTTCGCCACGACGTTGGCGAACAAGCTGACCAAGACCGCGATCGGCGATCCGATGAGCGGATTTTTCATGCTCACGCGCGAGGCGTTCATGGGCTCCTTGCCCGGCCTGTCCTCGGTCGGCTTCAAGATCCTGCTCGACATCGCCGCATCGTCGCCGACGCCGATGCGCGTCGCCGAAGTGCCCTTCACCTTCCGCACGCGGCAGCATGGCGAGAGCAAGCTCGATGGGCTGGTGCTGTGGGAATATCTCCAGTTGCTGCTCGACAAGGCGTTCGGCCATGTCATTCCGATCCGGTTCGTCAGCTTCGCGCTGGTCGGCGGATCGGGCGTCGTCGTCCATTTCCTGGTATTGACGGTCGTCCTGCAGACGCTGCTGGCGACGTTAGGGACCGCGCACGAAACACGCTGGTTCGCGATCGCCCAAGGCGTCGCAACTCTGGTGGCCACGTCGAGCAACTTCTTCCTCAACAATATCCTGACCTATAGCGATCAGCGCCTGAAGGGGCAGCGCCTGTGGTGGGGCTGGCTGACGTTCAACATCGTCTGCGGGGTCGGCCTGTTCGCCAACGTCGGCATTGCGCGGTGGCTGTACCAGCGGCACAACTACCTCGTATTGTCCGCGCTCGCCGGGATCGCGGTTACGACGGTCTGGAATTACTCGATGTCGTCGATCTTCACGTGGCGGAAGCGCCGTTGAGCCCCGCTTCGGCGGAGCCAAGCCGTTCGCCAGTCCCTTCGCGGGGGCTTCGCTCGCGTCACGGGCTGGCGGTGTTCGCAGGCGTCATGGTCTTTGCCGCGGTGTTGCGGTTGGCGCTCGCCGACTACCCGTTGTGGTTCGACGAATATGCGTCGCTGTTCTTCGCGCACCAGCCGTACGCGCGATTGTGGAGCGACTGGATGGTTCGCGAGACCAATCCGCCGCTCTTCTATTCGATCCTGCGCGGATGGGTGGATCTGGTCGGGCCGATGGACCGGGTGATCCTGCGCGTTCCGACGATCGTGGCGAGCCTGCTGACGATCGCGGTCGCCTATTTCGGGGTGGCCCGGCATTATGGCGAACGCGCCGCCGGGGTGGGCGCGGTGCTGCTCGCGGTTTCGGCGCAGCAGATCGCCTACGCGCACCAGATCCGGGGATATAGTTTCCTGGCGCTGGCGCTGACGGTTTCGTTCTTCAGCCTGATGCGGATCGCTGCGGCAGCAGAGCGCGGCGAGCGGGACCGATTGATCCCCTGGATCGGGTATGTCGGCGGTGCGATCGCGGCAATCTATCTGCACGGCACGGGGTTTCTGTGGGTGCCCATCGCGACGCTGGCGCTAATGATCGTCGACCGCCGCTTCGTTCCGCTGATCGGGCGTGACTGGCTGCGGTTGGCGATTGCGGATCTGGCGATCGTTATCGGGTCCTTCTGGGCGCTCTATATCGTGTACCAGCAGATGCAGGTGCCCAACCCCAACCTGTCCTGGCTGCATTATGCGGGCATCCGTGGGTCGCTGAAGCTTTACTGGGCGAGCACGTTGTTGGCGCGAGACCCCTGGGGTCTTCAGGCGGCCAGCGCAGGGCTGTTGCTTGGCGCGGCGCTGTTCGGGATTGCCAGGACGTTGGGGCAGAAGGCCACGCAACTGGCCGCTGTATGCTGGATCGGCGCGTTGGGCCTCTTCTTCGTGTTCAGCCTGAAACAGCCGGTGCTGGTCGAACGCACGCTGGTGTGGATCGCGATCTTTCCGGTGACGCTGGCGTGTGCGGGGATCAGTACGCTTCGCGGAACCCGTGCGTTTCTGGTCCTCGCGAGCGTCCTGACGGCTTTGGGCGTCGCCAACCTTGCCGCGACGCGCGCGGACTTTGCGGTGGAGGATTGGGAGGGCGCGATCGGTCGGGCGCTGAACGACCCCAGGAGCGTGATCGTCGTCAGTGGCGAAGGCGGCGCGGTGATCGCGGACGAGGCCTGCAAGTTCGCCGACCGGCGCGACCATTGCCGTATTCCGATCATCGCGCTGTCCGGCCAGACCAACAACGCCTGGGCCAAGGGGTATGCGCAGCGCGTTCCGACCGTAGGGGACGGCCGTCTTGCGCTTTCCCCGACGTCGACCGTCTATCTCATCCAGCGCTATGACGAACGGCCCTTGCGGGACCTGCACGCGGTCGGGTTGCTGGGCGACGTTGCGGAAAGCGCGGACTTCTTCCTCGGGCCGTTCGGTCCCCCGCTGGTGGCCAACCTCGAGCGCATCGCGTGCGTTCGCGACAAGGTGCTCTATCCCGCCTGTCCGGGGCAGTCGCCCCGGTAAGCGCGGTTCAGGTGACGTCTTCGGTGCGCGTCATCTTGAGCTTGCCGCCGACGACCGCGAAGGCGAGCCGACCTTCGACCAGATCGAGCGCATCGCGACCGAACTGGTCGAAGCGCCAGCCCTGGAGGATCGAGAGACCTTCGCGCTGACCCGCCGCGAGCGCGTCGAGATCGTCGGTGCGCGCGAGCAAGCGGGCGGCGACGTCGATTTCCTTCGAGCGGATCTTGAGTAGCAGCTTGAGCAGGTCGGCGACGAGTGCACCGTCCTTGCCGAGCCCGGGCTTGCGATCGTCGCGCGCTGGCATGTCGTCCGCGGACATCGGTTCGGCATGTTCGATCGCGCTCATCAGACGCGCACCGATGTCATTTTGCGCCCAGGTTGCGGACAGGCCGCGGACCTTGGCGAGATCGGCCTGTTTGCGGGGTGCATGGCCCGCGAGGTCGGCGATCGTCTCGTCCTTGACGATCCGGCCGCGTGGCAGATCCTTCGCGCGCGCTTCGATCTCGCGCCAGCGGGCGAGCGCCTTGAGGCGACCGAGCACTTCGGGCTTGCGACTCGGGATGCGGATCCGCTTCCACGCTTCCTCGGGGTCGTTGGCGTAATTCTTGGGGTCGCCGATCCGCTCCATTTCCTGGTCGAGCCACGCACCACGCCCGGTCTTGCGCAGGCGGTCGAGCATCCTGGGGAAGATTTCCGCGAGATGCGTAACGTCGCCGATCGCATATTCGATCTGGCGCGCGTCGAGCGGGCGGCGGCTCCAGTCGGTGAAGCGCGCGCCCTTGTCGATCGTCAGGCCGAGCCAGGCGTCGACGAGGTTGGAGTAACCGATCTGCTCGCCCTGGCCGAGCGCCATCGCGGCGACCTGCGTATCGAACAGCGGATAGGGGGTCTTGCCGGTGAGGTTGTAGATGATCTCGAGATCCTGCCCGCCGGCATGGAAGACCTTTAGCACGTCGTCATTGTTGACCATCAATTGAAGCAGCGGCGCGAGGTCGAGGCCCGGCGCCATCGGGTCGATCGCGGCGGCTTCGTTGGTGTCGGCGATCTGGATCAGGCACAGCTCGGGCCAGAAAGTGTTCTCGCGCATGAATTCGGTATCGATGCAGACGAAGTCGGCTTCGGCGAGTCGGGTGCAGAGATTGGCGAGCGTGGCGGTGTCGGTGATGAGCGGATGGATATGCATCACCCCCCCATAGCGACGGTGGTGCGCCTTGACAAAGGTGGGTGGGGGAGGGAAGCGCAAGCCATCCATTTCACCCTTGTGGAGCGGGCGTTGCGCCCGGTCCGCAGCGGCCCCGGCCTTTGCCGGGGTGGCGCACATGAGAAGAAGAACGATGCACGCTTATCGCACGCACACCTGCGCCCAGCTGCGCGCCGCCGACGTCGGCACCTCGGTCAAGCTGTCGGGCTGGGTTCACCGCAAGCGCGACCACGGCAATCTGCTGTTCGTCGATCTGCGCGACCATTACGGCATCACGCAGATCGTCACCGACAGCGACAGCCCGACGCACGCGATGCTCGACAAGGCGCGGCCCGAGTCGGTCGTGACCGTCGTGGGCGACGTCGTCGCGCGCTCGCCCGAGACGGTGAACGCCGGTCTCCCCTCGGGCGAGATCGAGTTGCGTGCGCGCGAAGTGACCGTTCAGTCTTCGGCGCACGAATTGCCGATGCCGGTGTTCGGCGAGAACGAATATCCCGAGGATATCCGCCTGCGGTATCGCTTCCTCGACCTGCGGCGTGAGCGGTTGCACGCCAACATCCTGCTGCGCTCGAACGTGATCGCATCGCTGCGCAAGCGGATGATCGACCAGGGCTTTACCGAATTCCAGACGCCGATCCTGACCGCCTCGAGCCCTGAAGGCGCGCGCGATTATCTGGTGCCGAGCCGGGTGCATCCGGGCAAATTCTATGCGCTGCCGCAGGCGCCGCAGATGTTCAAGCAGCTGCTGATGGTGGCGGGCTTCGACCGTTATTTCCAGATCGCGCCGTGCTTCCGTGACGAGGATGCGCGCGCCGATCGGTCGCCGGGCGAATTCTACCAGCTCGATTTCGAGATGAGCTTCGTGACGCAGGACGACGTGTTCGCGGCGATCGAGCCGGTGCTCCACGGCGTGTTCGAGCAGTTCGCCGACTGGCAGGGCAAGGGGCGCACCGTCTCGCCGCTGCCGTTCAAGCGGATCCCGTACCGCGAATCGATGCTCAAATACGGCAACGACAAGCCGGATCTGCGCAATCCGATCGTCATTACCGACGTTTCCGAACACTTCCGCGGCTCCGGTTTCGGGCGTTTTGCTTCAATGGTCGAAGGCGGCGACGTGGTGCGTGCGTTGGCGGCACCCAACACGCACGAGAAGAGCCGCAAGTTCTTCGACGAGATGAACAGCTGGGCACAGAGCGAAGGCTTCCCGGGTCTCGGCTATGCGACGCAGAAGGACGGCGTGTTCGGCGGGCCGATCGCGAACAACCACGGGCAGGACGGGATGAAGGCGATCGCCGAGGCGCTCGGTCTAGGCCCGAACGACGGCATCTTCTTCTCGGCGGGCAAGGAAGCGTCCGCGGCGAAGCTCGCCGGCCTCGCGCGCACGCGGGTTGCCGACCAGCTCGGGCTGATCGACGACAAGAAGTTCGAATTCTGCTGGATCGTCGATTTCCCGATGTTCGAATATGACGAGGACGCGAAGAAGGTCGACTTCAGCCACAACCCCTTCTCGATGCCGCAGGGCGAGATGGAGGCATTGGAGACGATGAACCCGCTCGATATTCTCGCATTCCAGTATGACATCGTGTGCAACGGGATCGAGCTGTCGTCGGGTGCGATCCGGAACCACAAGCCCGAGATCATGTACAAGGCGTTCGAGATCGCCGGCTACACCCAGGAAGACGTCGACACGAACTTCGCGGGCATGATCAACGCGTTCAAGTGCGGCGCACCGCCGCACGGCGGGTCCGCGCCGGGGGTCGACCGGATCGTCATGCTGCTCGCGGACGAGCCCAACATCCGCGAGGTGATCACTTTCCCGATGACGCAGAAGGCCGAGGACCTGATGATGGGCGCGCCCAACTTCGCAACGCCCAAGCAGCTCAAAGAACTTAACCTCAAGGTCGTGGGTGACGGCGCGAAGGCGGCCGAAGCCGCGAGCTGAGGCCGGTCGGGCCGGCGCGGGATCGATTGGGGGGATGGCGCGTATATTTTGGCGGCATCCCCCGCCGCGCTCCAACCCCGAGGCCCAACCCCGATGACGCTCCACCTTGCGGACTATGAAGCCGGGAAGAAATATCACGGCGATTACGGCGACGATCTGGACGCGCTGCAGGAGCGGCTTGCCCACATTCAGGTCGCGCATATCGTCCATAACAAGCGTGCGATCGTCCTGTTCGAAGGCTGGGACGCGGCGGGCAAGGGCGGGATCATCAAGCGGCTGTGCGCCGAATGGGATCCGCGCAATTTCGAGGTCTGGCCGATCAAGGCGCCGACGCAGGACGAGCTCGATCGCCATTTCCTCTGGCGCTTCTGGCAGAAGCTGCCCGCGTGCGGCGACATCGCGGTGTTCGATCGCAGCTGGTACGGGCGCGTGCTGGTCGAACGGGTCGAGGGCTATGCCAGCAAGGACGAATGGAAGCGCGGCTTCGACGAAATCAACGCGTTCGAGCGGCAGCAGGTCGATTCGGGGACCACGATCGTCAAGCTGTTCGTCCATGTGACACAGGCCGAACAGGACAAGCGGCTGGAAGATCGGCTGGAGTCGCCGTGGAAACGGTGGAAAACCGGGATCGAGGATTATCGCAACCGCGACAAGCGCGACGCGTATCTCGACGCGATGCACGACATGTTCAAGCGGACCGACACCAAGGCAGCGCCGTGGACGATTATCGACGGCAACGACAAGAAGGCAGGGCGGGTCGCGGCGCTCACCGCGATTGCCGAGGCACTGGAAGCGAACATCGACATGACGCCGCCCGCGCTGGATCCCGAGATCGAGAAGGTCGCGCGCAAGGCTTTGGGGATTTAGTGGGGACGGCGGCGTCAGTCAGTGTCCAAACTTTGCGCTTCCCCGGCGAAGGCCGGGGCCCAGATGAGGAGCAGAAGTTGTTCCGGCGGTGCGCGTAGTTGCCTCCGTCCTCGCTACTGGGCCCCGGCCTTCGCCGGGGAAGCGCATAAGCATAAGAAGGGGGAAGCGCGGTGGGTCGCCTTATTGCGGGCCTGCCAGTCGCCCCCTCAGATCCACAACAGCACGATCGGAACCACGGTCCCGAGCGTCAGTAGAATAAGCGAGATGCGTCGCCCGCTCTTGATCGACAAGGCGATCATCACGCCGAGCACGGTCGACACCGCCAAGGCGATCGAAAGCAGCACGACAAAGATTTTCAACGGCAGCGGCGAAGGGCGCTTCACGTCCCGCGCCGGCCGCGCTTGAGGCTTCTCGCCAACAACCGAGGGCCTAACCGCCTTCGGTCGCTCCGCACGCGCCTCGCGCGGCGGGCCTTGGTCCTTGTGGACGCTAGCGAGCCAGACGATCCAATTCGGCGGCGGGCCGCCATAGCCTTTGGCTTCCTGTAGCCGGAAGGTCTGCAATGCGCCGCTGATCGCGAACAGCAGGATCATCGGCGCGAAGAACAGCCCGAGATAATTATGGTAGCGCCGCAAGGCGCGCAGGGTGTTCGGTCTCATAGCCTGAGGCTAGGACCAGAACACCCCAGGAGCAATGGCGCGGGGGGCGCGCAAACGCTACCCCCGCGTCCATCAGTTTCAGGCCCAGTTTGAGGCCCCGTTTCAGGCGGCGTTGAACGCTCCGTCATCTTTCATAACGTGCAGCACGCCATCGGCGATCGCGAAATACGCACCGCGCAAATGAAGCGTCCCTGCGGCTTCCGCCTCTTGGACGAACGGGAATGTCCGCAGGTTGGCGATGCTGACCCGGACGGTCTCCAGCTCCATCGCGTGAATGGCGTCCGGGCCGGTGCCGTGTTCCGCGGTGATTCGGTCGCGTGCCTCGCTGAGAATGTCGACCCAATGCGCGATGAAGCCGCCTTCACCGGGCTCCTTGCCGCTGAACGCGTCGGTCAGCGACGCGTGCACGCCGCCGCACGATTGGTGGCCCATCACGACGATCTCGGACACCTTGAGCTGGGTCACCGCAAATTCGAGCGCTGCGGATACGCCGTGGCGCGATCCGTCGGTTTCAAACGGGGGGACGAGGTTGGCGACGTTACGCACGACGAAGATTTCGCCGGGCGATGTGTCGAAGACCTGGGCGGGGTCTACCCTGCTGTCAGAGCAGGCGATCACCATCACCTTGGGGCTTTGCCCCTGAGACAGTTGGGACCAGCGATCGCGCTGTTCCGCCCAGTCGGTTTCACGGAAGCGGTGATACCCGCCGACGAGTTCTGAGAAGTTAGCCATCCGGTATATTTATCCGAAACATGCAGGGGGTGGCAAGCTGGCACCGCAATCGCTATCTGGCCATTATGAACGAGATCACCCCGCTTGCAGCGCAGCCCGGCATCGATTCACCCGCGCGGCCGCCGCGTGAACGCAAACCCGACTGGATCCGCGTCAAGGCTCCGGGCGGCACTGCCTTTGCCGAGACAAAGGCGCTGATGCGTCGCCTCAACCTCGCCACGGTGTGCGAGGAAGCGGCGTGCCCCAACATCGGCGAGTGCTGGACCAAGAAGCATGCGACGGTGATGATCCTGGGTGACACGTGCACGCGGGCGTGCGCCTTCTGCAACGTCAAGACGGGGATGCCACGTGCGGTCGACGCGCTCGAGCCGCAGCATACCGCGGATGCCGCTGCCGAACTGGGGCTCGAGCATATCGTCATCACTTCGGTCGATCGCGACGATCTGCCGGACGGTGGCGCGTCGCAGTTCGTCAAGGTGATCGAGGCGCTGCGCCGCACGACGCCCAACACGACGATCGAGATCCTGACCCCCGACTTCCGCAACAAGACGCAAGCCGCGGTCGAGTCGATCGTCGCGGCGCGGCCCGACGTGTACAACCACAATCTCGAGACGGTGCCGCGGCTGTATCCGACGATCCGCCCGGGTGCGCGCTATTATGCGTCGCTGCGGTTGCTGGAGAGCGTGAAGCGGCACGATCCGTCGATCTTCACCAAATCGGGCGTGATGCTCGGGCTCGGCGAGGAGCGGCTCGAAGTGCATCAGGTGATGGACGACATGCGTTCCGCCGACATCGATTTCCTGACGATGGGGCAGTATCTTCAGCCGACCCCGCGCCACACCAAGGTGATGGATTTCGTCAAGCCGCAGACGTTCGACGCCTTCGCTGCCATTGCGCGCGCGAAGGGCTTCCTGCTGGTCGCAAGTTCGCCGCTGACTCGGTCGAGCTATCATGCGGGTGACGACTTTGCCCGCCTGCGCGCCGCGCGGGAGCTGAAGCTGGCGCGCGCGTAAGATGCCGCGCCATTCCGAAACGCGGCATTTGCCGTACACGCCCGAGCAGATGTTCGACATGGTCGCCGATGTCGGGCGCTATGCCGAATTCCTGCCATGGGTATCGCAGATCCGGGTGCGCTCGCGCAGCGAGACCCAACTGGTCGCGGACATGATCGTCGGGTTCAAGGGGTTGCGCGAGACCTTCACCTCGAAGGTCGAGATGGAGCGCCCCGGGCACATCCATGTCGATTATCTCGACGGGCCGCTCAAGTATCTTCGCAACGACTGGGTGTTTCGCCCCGAACCGACTGGCTGCGCGGTCGACTTTACGGTCGACTTCGCGTTCAAGAACCGCGTGTTCGAAATGCTCGCTGGGCAGGTGTTCGGCACCGCGCTGCGCAAGATGATCGGCGCGTTTGAGGATCGCGCCAAGGTTCTTTACGGTTCGACATCGCCCTCGGCAGCGGTCGGCGGCAACAGCAGTTCGAGCGCACAAAGCGCGGCCTGAAGCCGGACTCCGCCGCGTCCCAGATCGCCGAAATCCTTCCGGTCGGCGACGACATGGCCCGGATCCGCACCCCGTTCGGCACGCGCGAAGACGACGGTGCCGACGGGCTTCTTTTCCGATCCGCCACCCGGCCCGGCGACGCCCGTGATCGCGACCGCGACATCGGCACCGCTGCGCTCCAGCGCGCCCTGCGCCATGCTCCACGCAGTCGCGACCGACACCGCCCCGAACGTCTCGATCACGTCGCTGCTGACCCGCAGCATCCCATTCTTCGCGTCGTTCGAATAGGTCACGAACCCGCATTCGAACATCTCGGACGATCCGGGAATTTCGGTCAATGCCGCGGCAACCAGCCCGCCGGTGCAGCTCTCGGCCAGCGCGACGCGACGACCAGCGGCAAGGTTCGCCTCGACCACCTTGCGTGCAGCGTCGACCAGTTCGGGGGGGAGGATGGTGTCCATCGTCATTTTGCGGTCTCGAAGCAGACGGGCAGGTCGATTTTCTCGCCCCGGCGCGTCTTGGCCTGAATCGTCAGCAACAGCATCTGCGCCACGACGTCCGCGGTGTTGCGCGGCGGCAGCGGCGCGAGCGACGTGACGATCCGCTCGATCGAGCCGCAGTCGCGGACGTTGATCGTCTTGGTCACCTGCGCGACGAGCATCGTCGTGAGGATCGGGCGGACAAGTTCGGAATCGAGCATCGCCACGTCGTCCACGCCGCCGACCTTGCCGATGATTCGCTTCGCTTGCGGCCAGGCACGGTCGGCCTCGCTGCGATAGCGGGACAGCATCGTGCTGCCGGTCTGGCGGATCG
>Ga0265780_10003431_pt1 | contig 20829 bp, 23 predicted proteins | sample P1T30metagenome_FD_192432 | JGI IMG/M metagenome (GOLD analysis project Ga0265780, IMG submission 192432) | Plant litter microbial communities from East Loma Ridge, Irvine, California - P1 T30 | ecosystem: Environmental > Terrestrial > Plant litter > Unclassified | place: USA: California...
GGATGTGCAGTGAGTGTCCCTCAGCCCCCGAGTCTCAGCAACTGATATCAGGCTATCGGAACGCGAATCCTACGAGCAACGACACATCTGATGGACGGACTCGATAGTGTTGATATGACTGTATGTCCCCTCATCTACCTACCTAAGCGAGATATACTGATAGACAGCGTGATTTATACTTGAAGTCGATCGTCCCCATCGGAATCCTTTTCTCCGGTTCTCTCATCCTCAGCAACACAGCCTACCTCACGTACGTGAATCCTTCCATCCGCTTTTTATCACATTGAGAAGGGCTAAGCTGATGGGATAGCCTCAGCGTCTCGTTCATTCAGATGCTGAAGGCCTTCACTCCGGTTGCTATTCTCCTAATCTCGGCTCTCTTCAAAATACAACATCTGAATCAAAGGTTGATCTTGATCGTCCTTGTGCGTCTTGACACCCTTCGAATGCTTTCCGAGCAATGATCGAAAAGCGCTTCTAGGCTGATGGTAGATGATCTCCGTTGGATGTGCGATGGCTGCTTATGGAGAACTACATTTCGAGATGTTTGGGTTCTTGTGTCAGGCTAGTGCGGTTGCGGTAAGTTCTCTGATGTTGAAGAGACAATCGCTGATAATCAGTTTGAGGCATCGTAAGCCAAATGCACACGAGACGGGCTCGATACTGACTATACAGCCGACTCGTGATGATCCAGATCCTCCTTCAAGGTCTAAAGGTATGTGATTGACCGTGAACATGGCCACTCTGACAGTATAGATGGACCCCTTAGTTTCACTCCACTACTACGCTCCAGTACGTCTTTCCTCGTCTTCGGTCACTAATAAACAGGTATGCGCGATGATAAACGCCTGCTTCGTTCCTTTCACCGAAGGATTAGCTCCTTTCCGCGAATTATCAAGGATAGGTCCTTTGATAATGCTCTCAAATGCCGGGGTAGCATTCGGATTGAATGTAGCAGCAGTCTTTCTGATAGGAGCGGCGGGCGGACTGGTCCTGACTCTAGCCGGGGTATTCAAGGTGACTCCTTCCCACCCGACTCGCGATACACAGCTGACGTGCAGGATATATTGTTGATCACGACAAGCTGTTTGTTCTTTGGAAGTGCAATTACTCCTATACAGATCGTCGGTATGTCTTCGTCGGTCTGTTCACCTGAGTCTAACTGATTGTAGGTTATGCCCTGGCTTTAGCAGGCTTGATGACGTACAAGAACGCCTCCAGTAAATCATAGACCCGAGATGGGATCATTATATCATCAATCCCGCAAAGATGCCCTTGACTATAGCAATTGCTGTGTTCAAATCACCCCATCACAATCAAAATTAACCAATCGATATTTTCAAAGGCACTTCAGCACTCGGATTATTACCTCTTGTGACCAGAACAACCAAGAGGTTGGGTAATTACTGATGACCCCCCGATTCTTGGAATTGGAATTGGGGAGTATGTTCCTTTGTACTGATTAAAGGGGAAATGGCCTTCTAATCCCCTTGGGCCACGCCGAGGAATCGAAACCTGCTTGCAACCAAGCACCCACTCTCACTCCCAGTACCATTCTCATCCTCGTCCCCGTTCTTGGTTGACTCTCCCTACGCTCGATATCCTGCATGAACAGGCGCCGTCCCGTGAAGCATTCAAGCCAAGACGACCGTATCGATAGTGCATATCGCCGCCAGGTAGGTCACAGAAGGAATAGGGATAGGGCAAGGACCAGGCTCAATGTCGTGTCAGTCGACCCCTATCTCCACAAGGTGGACGACGACCACGTACGTACTAAGCTCGTTGACGACTTTCATCGAAGAAGACTGATCATCAGTTCAAACATTCCAGCGACTGGAACAGTGGTACAGACATCAATCATAACCCCCAAACCTACCATCTCGACATCTCTTCTCACCTCCTGCCTCTCCACCCGCTCAACTCTGCCAACTGCCGGACTGCACGTGTCTACAAAGAGGACCAAAAGAAAACCATCCTCTTCGAATGGGACCAACGATGACCTGGTATTAGACACTAGTACGACAAAGGAACGGCATCATGAACGATTTTTACCAGTAGAGAGGCAGGTACGAGCTCCATCGGGCCTGCCTTCCGATTGTGTTTCCTGGACTATCAGACCTGTGCTATCGACTGCTACACCGCCGTTGTCGACGAGTTTGGAAACTAGTACTGTGGTATCCACTACTCAGACGACAATATGGGTACCGGGAGAGACAATCTGGGCCGGCTGCGAGGGTTCTACCAGTGCGAAACCGAGCGGGGACACTGCTGCTGTATCGTCCTCCACAGCGACAGTGGATACCTCTTCAACGCCTACTGGGTCGGCGTCAATCAATGCAGAGACCAATTCGTCTGCGGTGCGTACTGAATCCCCATCGGTTGAGATCCTTTCATCATCTGCACAACAATCGAGCAGTTCACAGATTTCCGCCCCAGAGTCATCCTCGTCGTCATCCAGAGAGTGGATTGATGAAACCACCAGATTGAACAGTAGTGAGTTCTTTCGTTATGATTGGCGAGAGGATGTGAACTAATGAAAGCAGTGGCTTCGGTTCTGTCGGCGCAAGGGGTTACTTCCTCAACCATCCTCTCAGTTACTCTCTCCTCTAATGGCACCACTCTCGCAGCCACGACCTCCCCAACTTCAGTGGCGTTCACCACCACCTCCGAAGTGCCTGTTGCCCCTGTCAGCATCACGTCCTCACCTTCGAGCTCAAGTCGTGCATTGGGTTCAAGTCAAAGTCAGAGTCAGAGACCGATGACTTCCCATACGTCATCTGCAGATTCTGGGGCCGCCACTCAAGGCGCTATGGCCGTAAACGATGGTCGTGATAAAGCTGTTTCTGTAGGAGCTACTATAGGCGGAATCATTGGGCTGTTTGGGCTTATCGCTTTGATTCTGATGGGTATTCGATTCTATATGAGGTGGAAAAGGGGCAACAACAGGAAGACTGCCTTGATGAGGCAGAGTTGGTATCCTGCTGGATACGACGGTCCTGATCACATGCTTCCTGAACAAAATGAGGTCCGTCCTGTATTTCACAGAAGAACGGATACTGATAAAATCAGAAGGATCTAGATCCCTCTCACGTTTCATTCTATTCGATGAACGGAAAGAATGCAATTGCCGGCGGTACAAGAGCCGATGAAGGCTCAAACCGGAAATCCAGGCGATTCCCAAATCTGAACGTCCCATACATTCCCACCTTCTTCCCATACTCCAAGAACAACCGAGATGTCCTCGACGAAGACGACCAAGGTTTTTCTGCCCACGACGCTAAACCATTGACGATGCCTGCGATATTTGCAGGATTAAAACCGAACAAGATATTCCCGGCACTCTGGTCGCTTCGGCATAAACCGGAATCTCCAGGATCTGAGAAATACGCCGATGAAACTATTTATGATGGCTCTCAAGCGAAAAACAGAGATGTCAATCCGCCTAGAAGTATCATGACACGTCCACCTGGGTTTGATGGAGTCGTGGGACCCCCCAAATTGGATTACCAACCTCCGGCAGGGCACATGTCGTGGGGTCTACAACGTCCACCATTGAGTGGTGGTAGGTCGAAATCGAGACCAAATCTCGAGTGGGGTCATTCGTATGCTGCTTCAACTACCAATTCGAATCCAAGACGAAGCGTCATGCCACCCTTACCACCTGTGAAACAGAATCAGAATCGACCTTTTGTTCCTGGTCCCGTGATCCCCCCTTCGCCAACTGAAGAATCGGTGTACTCGAAGCGGGACTCGAACCGTTCCGGACGTGAATCCAGACAATCGAGACCGTCACGACTTTCGTCCCATAGTCATCGCAATAGACAATCTGGTCAATCTTCCTCGACTCCTAATCCTCCATCAGGACTCAATAGTAAACCAAGCAGGATCTCCAATCCCGACTTACGTTCCGTCATCCTCTCTCGGGCTTCGGCCTCAGCAGCATCACTGGGTGACTGGTCAATACACAGTGGTACTTCTGGTCATTCCGTGCCCGCCCTGCCAGAAGGCGGATTGAGATTCGATTTCCCATTACCCCCAACACCGTCTACTAGAGCTCCTACAATGGCTTCCGTCCCTCCGCCACCACCGCCAAAGACGGGTAATCGATCACTGGTCCCCCAAAGACGACCTAGTGATAGGAAACCAGCACCGGATATCTCTTCGGTATTTGAGTATGCCGATTATGCCAGGGAGAGCACTGCCGGACCTGCATCTGTCGGAGAAGGGCAGAGGGACACAATTAGACAGACTGCCAATTGGTACGAGAAACCACTCTGGATTTGGGATGGACAATCGGGACCTCTGCCGAGAATCCCGACTGATCATGGAATGTTAGATGGGTCAGATTGGCGGCGGTCACAGGCTCAGCAGGGGAGAAGAAGTGTAAGGTTCGATCCGGCAGATGGCGTGGCTAGAGCCTTGTAGTGGCATGATGGTGGATGGACATTGACTCCCGTGGTATACTGGTATTTGGACACTTAATATTATAGTATATGCCGTTCCTTGTTATTATAGAACATTCGTTCTTATGCATCGTAGTCGTCTTTCGTAACATACAACTCAGAATTCCTCCTTACCATTCCACTTCTCCTAGGAACTAGACCCTATTTCCCCAATCATCCTCGTCCTCCTCGTTGTCGGACTGTTGATCATGGTCATCCGTCTCGCCCATTCCAAAGACCGCCTCCAACCTTCTTCTCCGCATCAATTCGGCCTCGCTGACATTCCCAATACTCTGCGGAACCAGTCCAGCAGCAGCCAAAGCAGGACTAGCAGCCCTGGCTCCGGCCACCGCAGCTGACAGCAGACTATTGGTGGGTTTATTAGTTGATGGACTGGTAGATTGACCAGAGGAAGAATTACTAAACCGTCTTCCGGCAGGTGCACTTCCACCGTAGATCGACGAATGGTTAGGAATAGGTCGAGCTGTAGCCGATGCTCTCGATGGACCGGCGCTTCCTGATCCGAAGAAAGCGAATGCTCCCGATCCCTTGGACTCTTCCTCTGACTCGACCGCCCCCACACTCGGAGAAGGGGTTTTGACCGAGACTGTCTCGCCAGAAGAACCAGATTGTTCTTGGTCGAACTTGACGGCGGACGAAGATCGGTATAATGCAAGGTGCTCCTTCGATGCTCGGCGGGGTGCAGGGAAGTATCGAGATGGCGGAGGAGTCTTCTTGGTCTTGGCCGAAAACGAAATCATTCCTTCTTCCTGCTCTTCCTCCTCAGCTGCCATAGTCGAAGACGAAGCAACGGCAGCGCCGAGATCGGCGCCTCCGAGAGACCGACGTGGCGACTCGGAATAGTGCTTGACGGGCTTGACGTAGGTCGAAGGTGGTTGAACCAATGTGTCTTGAGGTGACAAGAGCACAGGGTCGTCGGGTCTGAAAGCAGCTTTCGCAGCAGCATGGGCGGCAGCAACTTCCTCGACGTCCCTCTGGGTGTCCAGTGCTTTCTCGAACGACTCATCGATCCAATCTGCCATCTCCGTCAAGACCGAGTCGACCTCCTTCATCAAACTAGCCATTTGCATGAAACCATGTCCCCATCCCTCGATGATCCGCATTTGAACCCAATCATCATCCGTCTCCCGCAAAATGTGGTCCGGGCTCGGAGTCTTGGTTGATGTAGACATTCGTAGGCCTTCACCGAATTTGGTGGCAGCTCCTTGTGATTTCGATTCAGCCTCTGCTCGACGAGCGCGTTTAGCTTCTCGGACTCGCCCAGAGAAGATAACCGTATCGTCCACGAATGGATCTCGTTCCCCACAGATCAGGTAGACAGGTGGGAAATGCTCCAAAAGGTGAGCAGGCGCAAGGACCGGTGAGATGTAGTAGTCTGTTTCGAAGTCGGGATTTAATCGAGGGCCAATATAGAGAATAGCCATGGCTCGCATCTTACATCAGAATCTTGATCAACAGACGACAAGGCACTCACCATACTGGGCGATATGATTCGATCCTGGAAATACCCTACACGACTTGTCATGGTCATTCGAGTACCGATGGGGGCTTTTCTCCGTTTCCTCTTCACCTCATTGTCCACTGGATTGGCCACTTTTTCCGGAGACACAGCCCTAAGATCGAAATTGCGTTCTTCTTTCGGCGTCTTGACTCGTTCTCGCAGGGATTTGTCGGCTTCCCGCCTCACATCAACCGCTCGGACAGTCCTGGAGTCATCATCATCATCCGACGAGCCCGAGTCTTCCGAATTGGTCCCCGATGATCCCCGCCTGACATCTGCCGAGGGGAGGAACTTTTCCGATAGAGCCCTAGGTAGTACTGCAGACCAAGGCGTAGCAGGACTGGTCATGCGAGGTGTCTTTGATCCGCCAAAGGCACTCTTCTCGTCGGTCGGCGACATGGCAAGTCCGGGTAACTTCGATGAAAGCGCTTCTCCCCAGCTTTTCTGCCTGGATCGGGATTGAGATTTATGCCGCCGTTTGACATCGTCGACGACTGATAAAGGTGATTTATGTGACATGTGATCTTTACCCTGCTTTAATCCAGGGATGTGATTCTCCGAGTGCTCTGTTCTCAGAACGCGTAGATTGGCCGGCGACATCCACGATGTGAAATTGAAGTCCAGTGCAGGGTAGGCAAGAATTATCGAGATCGGACGAGGGATAGCGGTGTGATGCTCGAGAATGCGAATGATGATCGTAGTGCAGATGTTGCCACCTCTGAACAGTCAGCATCCTCTGGTCGTAGGCAGCGGGGACTTACGCAGAGTCACCAGTGAGCACAACTCCCAACCGACCGCTCTTCATCCCGATACATCGACCCTTGGTCTCCTGTATCGTCCGATAAGCATCGAAACCCTCTTCAATCGCCCATGGGTACGGGTCTGATATCAGCGGCACCATCGCTAGTACCCATCAAGAACTCACACTCAGGCGCTTTCCCATAATCAATTCCCAGCACCGGCTTTCCTGTCCTCTTGGCCCAGCTCCTCAGCCTTTCCTCATGGCAGTCCGGTCCCATAGCTATGAATCCCCCACCTGGGAAATCGACGACTAGCTCCGTGGCCGATGCAAGCTGTTTCTCGGACCCGTCAAAGAATAGCAGTCCCTTGACTGGCGGGAGGTTTGCCCGTGATGAAGAAGCGGGTCTCGGGATAATGACTTCTCGTACCAAGGGAACGCGGGGTCGATGGAAGGTAGTCAAGAGGCGGACCTACTGTCAGATCTCCACGTCGTCGTGGGCTCACGTATGGATTCCGCGTTTTCTCCCATGTCACTCGTAACATTTCGACAGTACACAGGGCTCTGAAGCGTCGAAGCTAATGAATGAGCTATGCCTAGCGATAAGAACTCACCACTTCGTCCCCATCAGATGCCCAGACTAGGTAGTAGCCTGAAAAGAGGACACTGCAGATGTCCTTGAGCCACTTCGGACGTATCCCCATTGCTGAGGCGAAACCTGCGTCAAATGCAGTATTGACGTATGTCGCACGGTAATACGAGCGAGAGTACTGCATTGTCAGTCTCGTACTGCTGAAACCTGAGCTAGGCTTACCAATCTCGCCAGCGGTTCCGGGGCTGCGATATCAGCGAGCCCAAAGTCCACATGAGAAAACCTACCTCCAAGCCCGAATAAGTCGTCCAAATGCCGCAGGGCATACAGTATCGTAAAGGTGCCAAGGATCAACTGATACGGTGTAAAGTGCTCTGTCCATCAGCTATGCCTGAACCGAAGGCATTCAGTCCTCACTTAATCGCTCGTTTACCCTAGTCATCCATTCCGTACCAAATCTACTACGTCCCACCAAGCCGACCCACAATCTCCACCACCATGTTCTATTCACTCCTGCACCCTTTCCCTTAGGTCGCCCGCCACCTGGCACCCCACTGGGTCCAGCGGGAAGACCCGTACTTGTCCGTGTAGGCAGAGGGGCACCATCTCCTTTGTACAGTCGCCAGATCCAGAAGAATAAGACGAGAAATATTTGTGATCGCCTGATCGATGCGGAAGGTCGCCCTAGGATATGGTCGATCATCGCAAAATGGTCGAGTTGGACAGAGAGGTCGTGGTGACTACCGCCGATGCCCCGTCGACTTTAGCACGCTCGCCGGGTGCGTCTGAGATAGTTAATATGGCGGTGGGGCTGCGTGCTTGAGGCTACGAGATTTTGAAATGTAGGAGGATAGGCAGATAGATGGTCAGCATGGGTTTGCCTTTGTTCCGCCCAAAGAAGTCGTCATTAAGCTTCAAGCTTGAGCTGGAATCGGTTAATTCATCCACCGGAACTTCGAGCTTCGATGGTTTTGCTCCAATTGTAGCGGAGTCGATCGGGACCACTTGTTCAGGCTAAGCTACAGGTTACAAAGTGCCTATGTTGTTGCGAGATGAAACGGATACTGCGACTGGGATTATCACCACTACTTGAGCCGGTCGACCGAAGTGACAGCTAGAATTACCACTTCGGGTAGATCGATGGTACTGATAACCGGTGCATCATTTATCACTCCTTTCGCTATCATCAATGGGCGGAGACAAGCCACCAAGGCATGTCGCCGTAGCCCTGGTCTTCGACAGAGGGACGCATAGGCTACTCATGGTGTCCAGCAGAGCTCATCCCGGCATGTGGATCCGTGAGCTACTTCAATGTGAGCCCGGATCAGCGCTCACCAGACGCTCTTTCTTGTCTTGTTTCTCCCTTCAAACATGATTGACGCTACATCTTACAGTGCCCAAAGGTGGGATCGAAGATGGCGAGACGTCAGGACAGGCCGCAGTCAGGGAGTCATACGAGGAAGGTGTGTCGAGAAGAAAAATGTGTAATCAAGCTAAGATCAAGCCGGAACACCTATCAAGATCCAAGCACCCGCCGACGAAGATCGCTTGATGATGCTTACACTGGAAGCTGGAGCAGGTCAGAAGAGAGCCGCAGTCTGGCATGTCCACATTATCGAGACTTCCGAGGAAGCCGTCTCTGCTCAAATCGAGTGGTCAGTGCTCACTCTATGTCATCGGAGGAAGCTAACCAGCAGGCCGGAGCGACATGAGCGTGTCCGAGAATGGGTGTCGCCCCGTGAATGCTTGTCTCGTATACAGGCGTGGTCCAACTGTCCAGGTACTGCTGAAGATATCGCAGCTCAAGGCGGTGTCGTGGTCGAGAGCAAGAAGGCAGGAAAGGAGAGTTCGAAAGCGAAAAGGGACAAAAAGAGCGGGGCTATGGAGATGGCGTTAAGGCAGTTCGTAGAACTCAAGGGCTGGGAGAAAAGTGCATAGGTCAAAGCTGACTGGTAATGACCACCTGATATCGTATTCCACGATGAGATTTATGCATGCAATCTAGAAGCCATGTACGTTCAAGATATTACTCGGGGTGTTCCCGGTTGTATTGTCCATAGACAGCTTCTCTAATCTGATCTTTTGGTGCCACTTTGCCAGTCCACATCTGGAACTGTCTGAATCCTTGCAAGCAGAGGATCTCTAGACCAGGAACAGCTTTCCAGCCGTCCTTCTGCTTCGCGAGCTCCATCAAAGCAGTCTTCCTGGGCTTGTACGCTAGATCGATCGCGACACCCTTGTCCCCCTTCAGGACCACATCTCCGTCTAGGTGAATCCCTGATTTGTCCAGGGTCAATGATTCCCCTGGGACGGTAGATACGACCACTGCAGGAACGAAGGACAAGTCCAGGCTGTCGATGACGGTGATGTTGAAATCTTGAGGGAAAGACTCTTTGACGGCCTGAGCATTCGCGATGGTCCGGTTGTAAAGGTAGATCGTGGTTGCGCCCAAGGTGTGCATCGCGAAGATAGCAGCCCTGCACGTACCTCCAGCACCGATGACTAGGACATCCAGCTTGTTGCCGACTAACGCTGAGGAGTCGAGGTTGGTCTTGGCGGCCTCGTGAATAGCCTGCCAATCGGTATTATCTCCGAAGAACTCCCTTTCTCCCTTCTCGTTCAAGTACGGAACGACAGTGTTGACTGCTCCGAGCAATTTGGCATTCTCTGAAACCGTATGCAGATGAGGGATAATCTTGAGTTTCAGAGGCATCGTAACGGAAGCTCCTCCAAAGTCGGGCGAATTGTATGTGTCCAACAGTCCTTGCTCAACCTCTGCGAATTCAAGTCGTTCGTACAAGTGAGGATAGCCTAGAGCCTTGAATCCGGCGTTATGGAGTGTCGGTGACATCGAGTGCGAGATGGGACTTCCGGTAATGTAGAACTTCTTTGTAGATAGTGTACCGATCAAATGTCGAGCTTTTAGGATTTCTTGTGCGGTCAATTGACCGGGAGCAGCTCGAGAGGGGAGTAGCGAGTGGGTGATAGGAGTAAGCACGGTGTTGTTGACCCGAGACAATTGCCCGAGAGCGCCCATGTTGATTGCCAACAGTGGCTTGGAGGTATGTGATTCGGCAAAGAGGGATAATTTAGCATTGTCAGACGCTGATTTGGCGAAGCCGACGAGTTTGACGATATCACCATATTTCGAGCATTGAAGGTACTTGGCCTCTACAGCTTGACCATCCCAAGCCATCTTTCCACTCCAGTCGTGCCATGATGCGAGTATAAGCGAGTGCTGCTTGGTTTTGACGATATTGTCGAGGACAGAAGTAGGCCATGCCATTTCGAGATCAACAAATTCGCATCCTGATCGAAGACCGAGCTCAACGAGTTCTTGGTACGCCTCGGCCTGATCGCCGGGGAAGAATCCACCCTGATCTTTCGATCGAACGGAGTAGACGATTGGGAGATTGGTGACGAGTCGAACCATAGATAGCTGCTTTGCCACATACGCGATGGCAGGCAAGTTGGTCTCCGTAGGCGTCTGACCGTGTTTGCTCAACAAGTCGACTCGAAGTTCGATCGCATCGGCACCTTGAGTCAACTGCGATATATGTGCAAGAGCGGGAGTGACGTCGGGGAAAGTGAGCGAGAGGAAGTTGGTAGGCTGACTTCCCTTCCCGGTCAACTTTGGTCGATTATCATCTCCCCCAGTGATAAATTGGAAGAATCGGCCACACTCTGCTCGCATCGCTCGAACGTGATCTTCTTGCGATTGTCCACCGAGCGGTTCGAGCGTGTTGTAGAATTCGTAATTCGAGCATAGTCTGAACCAAGGTTCCCGCCTCTTGAAGACTTCGGCGAATGACTCGCCCCAATTCGGTCTGGCAGCGGTCGATCCGATGGAATCGAGGAATCCCTCAATAGCCTCGAGTTCACGGGTCACGTGAATAACTACCCCTCCTGAAGCGGCGTGCTTGGTCAGGATGCTTCTAGCTTCTTCAGTCTCTACCACTCCTCCTCCTAGGCCGATAATATGATCTCCCCTGGTCTCCTTGGTGAGTTTTCCGAGGATCTCGGTTTCAGTCTTTCGGAAAGCGGGCCAGCCATGTGCAGCAACGTAGTCAGAGACAGACGATTGAGTGTGTTGGGCAAAGACGTCATCAGCATCGGTATATTCACCTCGAATGACTTCGGCAGCTAGTCGACCGATATAAGTCTTGCCTGCTCCTCGCATACCGATCAAGAAGATTGGGTGCTCCGACTTTTTGGCGGGCAACGTGGTCTTCGAAGACGAGGCATGAGACGTTTCGAGTTCGACACCGTCGACTGCAATTCCGATCTGTGGATCGGATCAATTCAACGCTCTTCATGTGTATAAATTGACATACCTTGTTCTGCAGATCGTCCCAAAAGTTGGGCCATGTCTTCTCCACACATCGTTTCTCCTCGATGACAGTCTTTGCGATGATGCATCCCAGCACACTGAACGCCATGGCGACTCGATGGTCATCGTAGCAGTGAACGGAAGCGCCTTGGTGGAGGGAAGAGTGCGCTTTACCAAAGACGATGATACCATCCTCAAATTCGTCTGTCTCGACACCAAACTTGGCTGGCGACATTAGCTAGCGTTTCATGCCGGATTCCCGTTGGCTTACCAAGTTGATCCCTCATTGCCTTGATTCGATTACATTCCTTAACTCGCTGGTTTGCGATTCCGTAGATCCTGCTTCCTTGTGGCTTAAGGCCAGAAACCTCCCGTCCAGGCAAAGGTGGCAGAGTAGCAACGGCAGCAAGGACCGACGCAGTCAAGAAAGCATCCGTCATGGGTTCCATATCCACGTTGCCCAGTGCTCGAAGCTGTCCGACAGGTGGACCGGTGACTTTGGTCGAAGTAGCGGTCTGTTCGACTGTACATCCCATGGGCTCCAAGACTTCTTTTGCGAATCGAGCATCCCCCTGTAGAGATGATGATCCGATGTTCGATATCGTACAGGTGGTCCCCGTAATTGCAGCGATAGCAAGAGGATAAGTGGCACTCGAGGCGTCACTCTCAACACTGTAATTCGATGGGTTCGAGTAGACGCCCTTGGGGATGTAGTAGACATCAAGCAATTTGCCGGAGATCTCATCCTTCTGACGTTGAACATCGATACCGAATTCCCTCATCATGGCGATGGTCATGTCGATGTATGGTTGAGAAATAACTTGACCACCAGTGAGTTCGAGCGTGACTTGCTGTTTGGCGTATGGCGCGCAGAGGAGAATGGACGAGACGTATTGACTCGAGACACTAGCTGCGAGCTGAATGTGACCGCCTTGGAACCCATTGGCTTCGATTTGAAGGGGTAGACATCCCTGAGATTCTAGGTATTGTACCTTGGCACCGTTCGAGGCGAGAGCATCGACGAGGGGACCAATGGGTCGTTGTTTCATTCGTGCATTACCAGTGATGATAGTCGAGGACACGTCGGCTGAAGTATCGGAGACAAGGGCACAGACGGTAGTCAAGAATCGAGACGCAGTGCCGGCATTACCAAGGTATAGCTCCTTGCCTTTTGGTGGAACAGTCAAACGACCTTGACCACCTTGAACGACGATTGTGTCTCCTCCATCTTCCCACGAGAATTCGGCGCCCTTAGTGTCAGCTCAGATCTGGGTCACTGTGTGTGGGCTCACCTTGAGTTCGGCCAAGGCGTTCATCATGACGGCGGTGTCATCGGAATGCAAGAGGTTCTTGACTCGACAAGTGCCCTTTCCTAGAGCGGCCAATACTAACGCTCGATTCGAGATACTCTTACTTCCCGGAGTAGCCATTGTGATAGGCGATTTACTAGGAATAGCAGAAATTACGGTTGCCGCCTCGCATAGGACCTTCCGGATGACATCGTCCGCTACGACCGATGCCTTTTCCTCGTAGGTCTTTCCTATTCTCGAGAGTAAGACAATCTTTTTGGCGGGTCCAGAGTTCTTCTTGTCAATCTTCATGATATCCAATAGACGCTCGACGCCGAGTTGGCTGGATGCAGGGATCGAGGTGATTCGCCTATCGCTCAATGAGACGGGAAGGCCGTATGCCTGTAGACATCTTGTCAGTCGTCCAACGGCCACTTGAGAGAGGACTCCGAGTTGTCTAGCGACTTCAGCTTCGAGGATGATACCGACTGAGACACATTCCCCGTGGAGCATAGTGGGAGTGAGGACAGCTTCTATAGCGTGGCCGATGGTGTGACCGAAATTGACTAGGTTTCGCAGTCCAGTCTCTCGTTCATCGATTGTGACAATGTGAGCTTTGACGTAGATAGAGCCTGAGACGACTTGTAACAATAGTGTCTGGGAAGTTGTTCGGTCTGATTCGTGTTGACCAGCAGTGGGGTTGTCGGTTAGTCGAGTCGAAGACGCAGTGATGATTTCAGCAGAACGTGATTCGAGAGCAGCAAAGTCGTCTGCTTTCCAAATAGCGGCAGTCTGACAATGAGCTTGGATGAAAATGAGAAATGTCGAAAGCTGACCTTGACGACTTCTGCCATTCCATTCGCAACCTCCCTCGAAGGGAGGGAAGTCAAGAAAGCGAGATCCACAAATATGTAGCTTGGCTGCCAGAATGCACCAATCAGGTTTTTTCCATGCGGTGTATCGACGGCAGTCTTTCCCCCGACCGCTGAATCTACCATGGCGAGCAGAGTCGTGGGAATCTGGACAAACTTTACTCCTCTCATGCTACACATAAGCTCATGCGACATTGACCAGCAAGTAGGGCTTACAAAGTGGCAGCAACGAATCCAGTCAGGTCACCAATGACTCCACCTCCAAAGGCGAGAACAACGGTATCCCTCGTACAGCTCTGATCCAGTAGCCAATCCTCGATTTCCCCCTTCACTTTCCGGCTCTTTGCTCCTTCTCCAGGTGCGACTTCGTAGACCAGGAACCTGGCTTTACTTCCATGATCCTTTGCCGCCTTTTCGAAAGCTGCCTTGACATCGGGTAGATACAATTGAGCAAGATTTGTATCGGTGACCAAAGCGTAAGTGGAAGATGGGAGTGTCGAGAGGATAGTATCAAAGATGTAAGGGAGGAGGTGGAAACCGCAATGGATAGATTCATTTCCTAATATGGATATCTTGAGTACGTCTGCAAGCGATGACATGATTGCAGAGATCGTGAGCGACGTCTAAGCGTCGTTGTGCTTGACTGTGAGCAAGGTAAGGTATTGTAAATGACTTTTTCGGACCGACTCGAGCGATGAAACGCGACCGCTTAAAGTCGGTTAAACTCATTTCGGGCGAAAGGTCAAGGAGTGGCACAGAGAACAACTACCCTTCATGTCTCTGTAGGTGGAGCCCTTGTGAATGCATTATGGATATCCATGAAAGTACGATGGCTGGTCTCGAGTCTGTGCCGTGAGGACTCATGGCTCTCGGCAACCATTGAAGAGATCGCTGCCCCTGTATTGGGAGGCGGGGGTGTAGGATTGGTCTCGCATCTCATACATAAGAGCACGACCATGGTGTGTTTCAGTGGGCATCTCAATGTACAATCCTCTATCGGTGATGCACCGGCGCCTTCTTTGGCTTGACGTGATGAAATTCGTCATGACCGGGAGGCAGAACGTGCGCAAAAGAAAATCTCAAAAGAGTCGTACAGGCCTGATCAGGATCGCCAGGCTTGCCCAAGGAGGGTGTGCCAACTCGACTGGATAGCTGATCTGACACTTGTCACCCTTCCATAGACCCTCAGCAGCATTGCAACAATCCAGCTCATCTCGGAGCGCTTGTCCGATCAAGAGTTTAAGGTTAGTAATGTGTAATTCAGGGACAAAAAATGAGGTCCCGAAAAGGGCAAATCAGACGCGTAAAGATAAGTCACCACTATTGTCAAACATTATACAAATTATACACACAATCGGATAGGATGTACAACGGCAAGCCACAGCCCAGTCTGAACCACCAGGCTGGCGAAGGATATGTGGCTACGCCTGTACAGCCTGCGAAAGTGGAAAGGCCACCTACGATCTATGGTATCGAGCTCAAATGGATTTCGTGAGTCGTGTGTGACCGAAAGCGTGTAGCTAATGTACAGGCTGATTACACTATCATTGCAGAATGCTTTCCTCACCATCATCATGCACTATTCTCGAATATCTCAGTCCCCAGATCGAACGTATTCGGCAGCTAGCGCGGTTCTCCTGAACGAGCTACTAAAGGGGTTTATATCGGTGATATTCGCCTTGCGGAATATCGACGCAGACCTAGTCGCTTCACCCACGCCAGCTGTTTATTCGGATAGAGACTCTCGCATATCCCGCTATTCTCCATTGCCGACAATGCTTCATTCATCACGCTTGAATTCATTGCTTAAATCGATATTCTCCCCAGACTGCTACAAGCTGGCGGTACCTGCTATCCTTTACGTGATTCAGAACAATCTACAATACGTGGCTGCTTCCAACCTCGACGTCGCCACCTTTCAAGTCACTTATCAGATGAAGATTCTGACAACTGCTTTCGCCTCGGTCTTCATTCTGCGTCGACGACTATCGAAAGCAAAGTGGCTCTCACTGGTACTGCTGGCGGTCGGCGTAGGGATTGTGCAGATTCAGACGACTTCCGCTCCGTCGATCGAACTCTCGCCGGATGACGTCGATGAGAAACCGATTCTACTCAATGAACGAGTTATGCAGCCCCTCAAGGGATTCATGGCTGTGACGGCCGCTTGTGTCACCTCTGGTATCGCCGGTGTCTACTTTGAATTCATTCTTAAGGGGGGAGGCGGTGGACCTGCTCCCGACTTGTGGATCCGTAATACTCAATTATCGCTATTCTCGGTATTGCCGGCCTTGGTCCCCATCATCATCTTCCCCGCTGGTCCGACAGGAACGGCATGGCTTGAAAGGGTCATGTCAAGCTTCAGTAATTTCAACGGATGGGCTATAGGGACGATTCTCACCCAGACTTTTGGAGGACTAATCACCGCGGTCGTCATCAGGTATAGCGACAATATCATGTAAGTACCCAGCACCGTTCTTCCACCACACTGACAACCCAGGAAAGGATTTGCAACCTCGATTTCAATAGTCCTCTCTTTCCTCGCTTCGGTCGCATTGTTCAACTACCCAATTACTTTACCGTTCTGTGTAGGATCTTCCATGGTCCTGGTCGCGACATATCTGTACAACGCGCCGGCCGCGCAACGAGGTAATTTCGGAACCGAGAATGGCACGACATCGCAACCACCGCCCATCATCAGCGATGTCAAGCAGCCCGCTCGCTCGTCGGGACCTGGCAATGGCGGTAGACGCTGGATGTAGAGGCAATATGCATAGAATATTAAATTGATCTTAAGGCCCGGCGGCCCAGGCATCGCTTGGCACCAGAGTCTCCAGCAGCTCGTCCTGGCCCTCGATCTGCTAGAAATGTAACAACGGCAGAGCACGTGGTGCAGGAGCTTGTCGGGTTCTATGCTGAACGATCCCGTTGCAACCGTGAAGCACCATCCACATCGATATTGTCCGGAGATGGAAATTTGTCATACACAAGTTGTGACACGCCAAGAAACTGCCCCCCCATTTAAGGAGATCCGCCGCACGATGTAACTGAGAAAAGAATAGATTCAAAGGACGCGTCTTTGCTTATCTTCACAATTTGCTCCGCTGTGTGTCCCTTGTCAAAGGCATCTATCAAAGCACACAGACGACAGGATGCCGCGCCTATTCACCCGCTCCACTATGATCGCAGCTGCATGCGCGATTGTCGTCTTCTTCACGTACCTCTCGACAACCGATCACGCCGACAGATTACGCGGTACATTTTACAAGACTTCGACTGCTGCTCGAAGACCATGTTTCGGTGCGATAGAAGCTGGCAGAGATAGGCTGTACGAAGTCTACTCCGAGTCACTGGCTGGCGTCACACACGTTGCGGTCTGCGATTGGCCATTCCATCATAATTCGGGCGACTCGGCGATCTGGCTGGGAGAGATGGCGTTACTGGAATCTCTAGGGAAGAAGATTGCGTACATCTGTGGCATTGACGATTGTGTAAAGGAAGATATGGACAAGGCGTTGGAAGGGGTGCCAAACGTTCAAACGGCAATAGTGATGCACGGCGGTGGTAATTTTGGGGATTTATGGACTACACATCAAAGGCTACGAAACCGACTTGTCGAAGAAATGCCTGATCGAAAAATCCGACACTTCCCCCAGACTTTCGAATTCGAGCTCGCCAAGCCGTCAGAACTTCTTAAAACCACGATGAAAGTTTACGCAAAACACCCCGATATCGAGGTGGTCGCGAGAGATACCGAATCACACGCAGCCATGACTGAAGCTTTCCCGACCTTGCCCGTCCGTCTGACACCCGATGCGGCTTTCTATATTGGCTACAACCAGGGATCCCCCTTGACACCACCCATTATGCGAGCTCCCGGCTCCGACATGTCGATTCTCGGATTGACGGGCAAGCACACTGCCACCTTTGACTCCGCTCCCTCGCCATATGACGACGCGTCTGCTGCCGTGAGATCTCCATTCGGCTGGCCACTCGTATCATTCGAAGCTCAACCGGAACATGATGTACTGGTTCTGGCCCGATACGATAAAGAAGGAGGACAAGATCGACAGGATGCATCTCATTGGATCCCCCCACTCGATCCACGTACTGTCCGAATCACCGATTGGCAGGACTCGTGGCGGGGCATCAAATCACCACCAAAAGCCAATTACGGTATGATTGAAGCTGATGGCAAGCAAGTGTCCTTCGAAGTATTTTGGAATCAAGCCGCACTTCTTCGGGTCCAATGGGCAATGGCAAAGCTATCGAGCGGGCGATTCGTCATTTCCGATCGGCTTCACACCGAGATCCTCACGACATTACTGGGACAAGGTCACATCGCTGTTGAAGACGGACATTTGAGGAAGATGGAGAAAGTCATTGACACATGGTTGGCACCTTGTTTGGTCCCTTACTCATCAATCGACGCCATAGCAGCCGGCGCACCTAGGGATACGGACGCCAATACAATCTTCGTACACAGTAACACTGAGGCAGTCAACGCAGCAAAGGCGTGGCTCAAGGCCGAAGACGGAGGTGTTCGATGGTCAAGGATCAGCGAATAGATTTAGTGGAATAAGGGATAGAAGGGATGTACATTAGCACAAAAATCCTGTGAGATCTGTTCGATAGGATCTCGAGAATGATATTCCGGATAGAAACATATCACAGCCGCTGCATGCAACTAATATGCGGATTGCAATGTGCAGTTATCTCAGTCTGAGATGTCACAAGGCCCAACCGGTACTGAGGGTTAAAGAGAACGCTGATTGCAGCCTGACGATCAATGTACAGTACTTTGGTCACCTCTATGGAATATGACCGAGATCAGGAAGAGAAGTCGCAAGATGACAATGCATTCAATATACGGTACAGATTTTACAAAACAGAGGCCATCTATCGAGTCTCAGCCCACACCCTGAACGCCCCAAACGTTCTCCTTTCTGGCACCTGTTGCACACGTGATTGCGCTCTGGGGAGGGCATCCAGTCCGCTCGCAGTCGTCCGGGTCGTCTTCCAAGGGGTTTGGGTCAGTCTATCCCGTGTAATCCCAAGTATTTCTGTCGTCCTGTTCTAGTCGTATATACCTGTACGTCAGCTCCGAGACGTCTGGCGCTGTAGCATTCCGATGGATAGTCAAGCGGGAGGGTCGAAAATACAAGTGGTACTCACTCCAGCATCAGCCTGAACATGTAACTTTGCATGTCCTCCCACCGCCAGTGCTCCTCTGCGAATATCCGACCATTCTCGGCAATTTCTCGTGCCAGATCATCGTTACCTGTCGAAGGTGATCCTGGCACCCCGATGAAGAACGACAGGATGAGGTAGAGCTCCGAATAAGAGGGCTGGACAGGCTGACCAGAGTTAGCACGTCAGGATTTAGATACGACCGACTTACTACGTAATGGTACCAGGGTATAAGCCAATCCTGATCGTCAGCACTGTCAATCATTCAGGCAAGGACGTGCAGTAAAGAACTCTGGATATATCGTGCTTTTGATGGCCATTGAACCTGAAGATAGAAGACGGTGGAACCGTGATGACCAGCCGTTACCGTCCACTGAGATGATTAGATTAGATCGAGACTTGGACAATGACTAACCATCGATGACGTCTGGTTGTCAGTCTTGAGACGGACAGTGAATTGCTGGACTTACATTTGTATTTAGCAGCCGCAGGTGGCATGACCCGCGGACTCCAATCTATCGCTTCTTGCATCTCTTCGCATGTGCCGTCTTTTTTGTTACACTGACGGTCAGCTGGATCAGCGTGTACAGGGCTGATATTTACCTGCATCGGCCCATCTGTCAAGCCAATGTCGGTATACGCCTCGTTGATCTTGCCCGCCTGCCAGGTCTGCATCTCCCACCCACCAGTGCTTGACTTGACATAAATGTCTCTATGTCCCTCAGTGTCGTGAGTGAGCGTATGTAGTCGTATTCGATGCGAATTCCTCCAATTAAAATCGTTTCGGTGACTGTATACATCTCCTGTAGTCTTGCCTCGCCAGAACAGTTTTGGCGTGTCCTTTTCGTCCCAGGGTGTGTACTGCCCTCTATTTTCGGCCGTGAAATTGAAATAGTAGTCCAGAGGCGTGACAACAAATTCGCCATTGCGCACAAATTTTGACTGGTGAAACATCGGTCGGATCATCGAGCGTTTGGGCTGGTCGGTGGATAGGGCACCATGGAATTTCAAGAGTTCAGTATTGTAACACAGATCGTATGTCGCTCGGGGATCGTGAATGAAATTGGGATCTTTATGTAAGCTGTCGCCAATGGACAAGACTTACTTTCAGCGTCTACTGGAGTATAAATTGGTCTAGGTGCTGCAGGCTTGCCCCCAGCTTCGGAAACCGCGACCGACTCGAGCCAAGCAGGGCTGTCAGGTGGACATGCGGTCTATCATATCAGAACCTGAACTTTAATCGCCTTACTCACCGCCTGACCGGTGACCTTCAATGCTTTATGTCTGTCCTTATCGTCAAATGGCTTCAGCTCCTCTTCCGTAGCGTACTCTCCCTTCGCGATCTTGTCTTCCAGAAATAGCCTTTGATCATCTGCAAGAACCGAGGATCCCAGATCGTGAGTCGATGTGGTGAATTCCACAAATGCTGGAAGGTGACGTGCCAGAGGTTCAAGTAGGATAAGCTGTTTGTCCGCACGGAAGTTGGGCTTGCCGCCGTCGACCCAAGATGGACCATGAGGATCAAGGTGCGTCACACTGGAGTCAGCTCTTATCCAACAAGGCCGTCTGCAAGCGACCTGTCAACAGTGAGGACTTACAAAGACGAAGAATCCGTCTTGAGCTCCTTTGCCCTTTCTCTGAACGACTCTGGCGACAATGCCCAGAACGGGCGGACGTCTTTATCGATCTGATCATACTGCCTCATCAGTTACATCCCTGATTGTGACCGACCCAGAACGTACATCGTCCACGATTTTGACATTATTCTCCTTGGCCCATTTCCACCATTGGTCGAAACCCTTTGGTGGATTCCGTCCATATCTCTGCTTGTAGACATTTGTGGCTTGCTGCAGTGT
>Ga0265780_10003432_pt1 | contig 20827 bp, 21 predicted proteins | sample P1T30metagenome_FD_192432 | JGI IMG/M metagenome (GOLD analysis project Ga0265780, IMG submission 192432) | Plant litter microbial communities from East Loma Ridge, Irvine, California - P1 T30 | ecosystem: Environmental > Terrestrial > Plant litter > Unclassified | place: USA: California...
CTTCGAAACAGTTGGCATGTTCGAGTGCTACGACAGGGGTGTACAGTGACTGTTGTGTTCAAGGCCGTTGTTTACAACATCACTTGAGAGTTTAAGTCGGCTGGTTTCCCCGCCTTCTCATATTCTCTTGTCGTCTTGTTCGACTCCAAAACTTTTGTGTGTTTCATCGCTGCAAATTGGGGGAGAAGAATACCAAAAGTGGCCCTCCTGATGTCTTTGAGAGTTATGGCATTGCTAAATAGCGCATGGGCTGTGTACGGTATTGGGGTTGGGAAAGTTGAAGGAGATTTCATGGTGAGTTATGAAGTAGGTATTCGGATATTAAAAAGTGCTGCTGGAGGGTTTGTTTTGTTTGCTTCGATACTTATCGTGTTGGTAGACTTCCGCCTCTGATGTTTCACGCAACGCATCCTCAATCGAAACAGACCTACCAGCGTCACCAGACACTACATCCATCTCTATGGAGGTATCATCGCCTGTAACGCAACGGCTCAACTCGACTTCGGATCCCCGAGACTCGTCCGGCCACCACCTGACCGACAAGATTACATATGCACCGTCAGCTCCATCACCACAGCCACCTCCTGCCTCGAGCGATCTGGGTGTCTCGGCAAAGGCAGGCATAATCACCGCTTCCGTCGTCGCCTTCCTCCTAGCCTCTTTTCTACTCTTCGAATACACATATCTCCGCCACAAACGCCGCGAACATGCGCTCCAGCGAGCAGTTGAAGAAGTAGAGCGAGGTACGGAGTTAAAAGACTCGAGTATCAGCGAGAGTAAGGAGAATATGGTATTGGAAAGTAGGGTTGAGATTGTAGTCGAAGAAGGGGAGGCGATTGAGCGTAGTAGCATGGATGCAGAGGATGAATGGGATGCTGGTACCGACGGAGAATGCGACGAAGGAGATGGGGATCTGGGTGATTGGGGGAGAGGAAGGACTTGGGAGAGAGGGAGAAATGGAATGAGTTTGCCGAGGCGCCATTCATCGACATAGCGGCCAAGACACTGTTTAGGAATCCTGATGGGGTTGACTTTTGCATCGGCATAGATTGCTCCTAGCCAGGACCGTGGGAGGCTTGATTTATATTTGACTAGGGGGGAGGAAATGGCATGACGGCTTGTAAGAATGCAAGCAACTGTCTATGTTGACCTTTCCGTCTAGTCTGATGTTGATTTCAAGGGAGAGCTAGCATCCCTTACAAACCAAAATCTCCATCTTGTTACTCAGCACACCCTTCCTGATTCTAGTCATGTTTCGCAGTGGTTGTCGAGACTTAGATTGCAGGTTTGAAAAACGCGACTAGCAGCCCTACCATACTTTCTGCATCATAATCAAGGAAAACAAAAGAATTTCGACTGAAATTTAAAACCCGACGAGGAGTTTTGCGAAGGTACATTCACTGTGCAGGCATTAGATCGGTGCCAAAGCGACGCTAATGCAGCCATTACAGCTACCCGTTCTTTGCAGAAAGCTTACTACCCCCCATTACCTGCATATCGATATGTTCGAGATATGTTTCTGTTTGTTGTCAGGTTACTATATTGTGTTGTGCTAACCTGTACTGAAAACCGTACGTTATTTTAATCATGCAGTTGCTACCTGGCTACAGTGGCGTCAGTTGTGTTCATTCGGGGGCTGCGCTTGCCCAGGTACGTACCCGGTGATAGAGGGCCCTTGGTTCCACGCTTGGTACTTGCCAGCGCAGACCAACTTGACAACTAACCTTGGTGTTCCAACTTTCCGTCAACCTCTTTACTCACCCACTCACCTCCTCTCGCGCTGCTGTTGCCTGTGGCCACGCAATGCTGCATCCGCTCGTAACCCTACGTCTCTGATCTTGCGCACTACGTTCTGAATACTCGACACAACTCTTTGTCTCTGTTCCACCAACAGGCAAACGAACCCGTGGCTCTACTAAAGAGTTCACCTCCATCTCCACGCCATCATCATCAAAGGTTCGACACCAACAAGGATACCTTTTGCTTCAATCGGAGCCTAGAGGCGCCCAGAACACCCCAAGTCGTAGCAATCAAGGTACACAGTCTCGGTAGCTACATACCCAGGCCAGGATGCACATGGTATGGCGCGCTCCCTCTCTCCTGGCACTCTACTTGGTACTACTGTTCCTCGTCAGTACCATCATCGCAGACGCAGTTGAGGTAGATGGTGTCGAATATGTGGTAGGAACCATTGGCGGCCTACGCGGGCTAGTCAGAGATGACCGGCAGCCTTCTCTATACACTGCCGACTACGGAGACTGCCTTGGCGACAGTGCTATTAATGTCACTCGATTCGATGCAGCATACTACAAGGATAACATGACCATCATCTTCCACTTGGAAGGCGAGACAGCACTCAGGAACGAAGATATCATGATGAACATTGGTGTTTTTGCGTACGGAGAGAGTCGATTCGACCTTACCTTTGACCCTTGCAACGCCAATATAGAGAGGTAAGAGATTGGCATATGTACCTGAAATTGGAGCTAACGTCACTAGTGCTTGTCCTGTGAAGGCTGGCGTTACTATCGAGGCTGCAGGTATCATACCGGTCAATCAGCAAGATGTCGCTAGTATCCCGCCACTTGCACTGAGCATTCCCGATTTCGAAGGGCAGGCTATCCTACGGCTATTTTCAAATTCCACACAAAAGGAGATGGGCTGTTTTGCTGCACAGATCACCAATGGCTTTACCTTCCAGCAGACGACAGCTGTAAGCTCTATCCTGGGGGCCTTTACCATCATGGCCATCGTTTCGTCCTTCGCTACCGCCATGTACGGATCCGATGTTGCCGAGATGCGTAAGCACTATGCCCATTCATTATCAGTGTCTGTAGTCTTTGCCGTTTGGCATCACATCTTCTACAGTGGGGCAATCTCTTTGAATTGGCCAAGTGTTCTTGTGGCATTTTGGAGCAACTACGCCTGGGCAGGGGGTATGATTTATTCTGAGCCGATGCAAAACACGATCAATAACTTTATCGGTTCGAACAAAGGAAACACTTCCCAAGTCGGTGCTGCAGGGACTGGCCAGAGCAATCCCAATATTGGAGGAGGCATCGATGTCCATCAGATTTACAAGCGGGATGCTCGACCTGAAGACTTGATCCTGCAGACTGCTTTGTTGAAGCGGCATCTCGTCGATGCAGGCAGTGGCTTCAAGTACTATGGGCAGCCGGTCAAGCCTGGTTTACCGCTCCCAGGTAATTACTCTGGATTCGCTGGCACACTTGCAACACAGCGGATCCCAGCGAGCAACGCTTTCATGACTAGCTTATTGTGGCTTCTGATCTTGATTGGGAGTATCTTTCTCTGTATACTCTCTCTCAAGATCACCCTCGAGGTTTTGAGCGCTATCCGTGTTGTCAGACGCAATCGACTCGGTTTCTTTCGACGCCATTATCTGGGCTACGTTGCATCGACCACCCTACGTACAGTCTTGATTGGGTTTTTCATGGTGACGTTCCTGGCCATGTTTCAGTTTTCCTACCTGGTTTTATCAGGGCCTGTTGCAGTGGCCTGCATAGTCTTCGTCGTTGTTGCGTTTGGCGTAGGCAGTGTTGCAGCCTATGCCTGCTTCTCCAGACTTCGTATTGGCAAGTACATGTCCGAGCCAGACCGGATCAACCTAGCCAAGCGAAGGCTTTTGAGGGTGATTCCATGGTTCAGCATGTCAAGAAATAGCAAGACTCCACGTTCGGAAGATCAGGTATACATTGGTTCAGTCCCTTGGTGGACGATACACGCCATGGCAGACGCCGTATCCATCCACGGCGACGAGCAATACACAAGAAGATTTGGGTGGCTTGCATCACGATACAGAAGGACCCGCTGGTGGTTCTTCGTTGCCTGGCTATTTTACGAGTTTGTCCGCGCCTGTTTTCTCGCTGGCGCATCCAGCCGGCCCTTGGTTCAGGTCTTCGGTCTACTGGCAGTTGAGGTCTTTGCCTTTCTTAGCTTCATCATTCTCCGACCTTTCGAGGGACAACGTCTCAACGTTCTGGCCATGTATTTTCTTGGATTCAGTAAAGTCACCACCGTGGGACTTTCTGCAACTTTTGACATCCACTTTGGCATCGCTCGTATTCCGACGACCGTGATCGGAATTATCATCATCGTTATCCAGGGACTTTTGACTGTTGCGCTCATGGTGTTGATTCTCATCGGCACTGTCTCCAGTTACATGTCTATCTTACGTGATCGCGCAGAAATGAAACCGAGCAGGTGGAATGCAAACCGTGACAAGTACTTTGAACGCATGGATTTTGCCGTACAGGATATACCACGACCGCGACCACGTCCGGTTCGAGCAGATTCGATGCCGGAACTACCGAAGCTTCCAAACTTTGAAGTGAAGCAGGTAAAGCGGATGGCCAAGGTCGAAGATGAAGACGATGAGTTTATGGAAGAAATCAACACCGAGCCCTCGGCGTCTCAGCTGTTATTGCCCAATCAACGTGGTATCGAGACCCCAGACCGGCCGGTTCGACGACACAGACAAGGAAGTCTTCTATCACAAGCATCGTATTCTAGTCTGCCCAGGGCGGCACGCATACACCGTCCAAGCTGGAGCACACAGGACTACGTTGAATCAGTGGGATTTGGACGTCACAGGGCCTTGAGTGATGTCCACGTCAACATCCGTTGCCATGTTCAAGAGAATAGGGACAGATATCCAAGCCCTTTTCGTATCTATAATAACCGACCCAACACTCCAGCCTTTTCTTCTTTGGCACCCTCAGACGAAGGTTACATGTGCAGTCCAGAGAGAAGAGCACCGAGTAGGCTGACTTGGATGTCGCGGTCGAGCTCGACACAACAGCTACACGCAAGAATCAGCGAAGAAGACACAGATTCCGCGCTGGAGATGCGCAACATGAAGTAAATTAGCCAGTATCGAGGCCGCGCCACGATAAGAGGAGAGAGAGAGAGAGAGAGAACTGCTCCCCGAGTACATTCCCATGCAACAGCTTTCGACCAGCCTAACGCAACAAAGATACGACAGCCAACGGATGATGGGATTAGATGCTCCTCAAACCCTGCGACCTATCTGTATCTATGCCTTGCCGCGACATGTTCCTCCTCGTCCACAATCAGTTGTACGGATAGCGACAGACATGTCAGCGCTTTATTTAGCATGTTGGATATGGGATGGCTAGGAAACATGGGTAGAAAGCATATAATGTGAAGAAAGCAGGCAGTAGATACAGCGCAATCAACAATGCTGTGCTGGCCAGAGTTTTCGTTTCTCATGCAGTGTGGTGGATGCGTGATGCTCTGGTTTGGTCGGACAGTTACGTGGACTGATCCACTCGGGCGCAAAAAGTCTGCGGCGGGAAAAGAAAAGTGGTGCAGGGGCGGCCCGTCTTGACAGAACAGCAACGGCGTCACCAGCCACAGCAGACGAGGAAATCCTCGCACCGCATCTAAACGAGATGTAGTTGGAAGAAAGCCGTGCACCCGGCTGTTTTGGAAGGTGTGCAATCTCCACACGTGAGATGAAAAAACAGGGTTGCGGGACGTCGCGACATGGAAAAGGAAATGATGTATCGATATTTTTTTCTTGATCCCGATGTCGAGCAGCAGGCCATAGCCGAGCTTTGCACCATCCCGTCCCTCGAGCGGTGACAGGGCAGTCTAGACAATGCAGGACATGTTTTAGCTCGCGGGCAATTGTGTGGCCAAGAGGTGGTGCGACATTAGCTAGGCAAAGCGCGTACATGCATAGGGTGGCCTGTTTGAGGACATTTCCGTCATGTGGATGATGCCCATGTCTTTGTAGCTGTGGCGTCGCATCATCAGGGTGTCGGAGCCGCACAGCAAGGATTCGACAAAGCCACAGGACTACGTCACAATGACTGGCTCCTCTGGGCCGAGTGCGTCTGTTCAGCGAAGATTTGCAATGGCGCAACGTGCAGTGTGCGGAGACATGATGATGGGTGCAGTGAGGAGAAGGAGGGGCGCAGGCGGCCGTGGTTGGCAGGATAACGGGCACAGGACTGAAGTACTTAGTTACTTGGGTCTGGCCACCTCAATCTGGCAATATGGGCTTATCAGGGGACCGGCCTGGCTTGTTTGGACGCACGGTGATGAAAAGGCATTGGCGATGTGTGAGATGATGATGGTGAGAGTGGTGAGAGGAGGCGGACTGCATGGGGCCCAGCCACGGCAGGCAGCGATCGCAGCCCGATTGGGGACTAGCAATGACGTCGCCGCCTTTAAGGTTGTGGCGCGGGGCCCACACTGCACATGCAGCGGCTGTCTTGCGTCACCGCTTCGAGCCCGTCGACTTGTCCATCTTTGCCCAAAGAGGCGGCCTTGTGAGCGAAACCTGCCTTGCCCACTGACGTTTGGGCGACTTGGCTGTTTGCAGACCCATTCGCAAGTCAGCCGCAGGATGGGTTTGGCGGAAATTTGCGACCGAGGGAGCAACGGCAGGCACGGACGCTGTGACGTAGCTGTCGTGCAAGCCAAAGGGCGTACAGTCTGTTTGCTTATAAGTGCTGGCAAAGATCGATTGTTATTGTGCTACATTCCACACTCAACCATCTCCCTCCTACAAAACAACCTTTCCTCCCCCAAACAATCCACCAAACCACAAGGCTTGCCCCTCCATCAAAACCCCCACACCCATCCGCACTCGAACAATACCGCCATCATGGGTGCCGTAGTATCTTGCATCAAGTCCATTGTACGTACTCACTTGCCTGTGGCTTCTGCACAGCGGGGTTCATGCTAACACGCTCCCCAGTTCCGGACAATCGGCAACTGCATCATGGCCATTGTCAACGCCATCGCTGCTGGTCTCAAGGCCATCATCAACGCCATAGTCTCCCTCTTCGGCATCATCATCAGCTGCCTCACCTGCGGACGCGGTGGCGGAAGGAGGAAGACGCATACTAGTAGAGTCTAGTGCGCGCCCGCTTCTCTCTCTCCCGTCAAACTGACATGCCATGTGTGTGTGTGTGTCAGGATGTTGCACGAGGAGATGCGGGCATCGTTACTGAGCGATTACTTTCGGATCAAGCCACACCAACAAGATGAACCGTTGCTTTGTATCCGACAGCAGCGCCGGAGCGACGAATTCGATGAGCAGAGTTATACCCAGCGGTGGAGGTGGCAGTAATGACACGACATGGAGTTTGAGCGATTGGGCTACCGATGCCTTGTTTCTTTTGTACGTCACATAGAGATGGATGCAAGGGTCGTGGTCGAGGACTTTGAGTATGGTGCACGCGTCGACATGTGCATCCTTGATCACAACCTGCGCATAGATACCCCCAGCTTTTTGAATGGACCTACTTTAATACTCAACATGCATCTTGTAGCGTCTACTCGTGATGTTGACACGTTGGAAATGACAGAAAGGCCAAAGTAGACCAGGCTAACTTGCTCTACATGATATGATGCTGTTGTTATCAACAACCACGTTTCCTTGCATGCACGCAAACAATACAGTACTAGGCCAAACCGGTTATTTTGACCCTAGACCTAGACATTGCATATATTGATTGTTCATGCGCCTGCAGCACGCTTTACTCATTCCTGTCTATTATCCTCACACCAAGACTGGTACACTACAAGAGAAAGACTGAAGCTTAATATGCACACGTCGACGCGCATAGCCTTTGCATGACAAGCTCGCCAATGTCGGCCACCCAATCACAGCAATGTGGCACCGTTGTCGACAAGTGAGTGTTGAAAACATGTTCATTCCAGGGTATCTCAAACTCAAACGCCCTTTGTCTAATCCCACTGCGGGTTTTGCAAGAAAAAGAAGAAAAAAACCCCTAGCGCCTTGTTTCTGCAACGGTGCTTACTCGCTTTGGAATTCGCCCTTTGCCTTTACACACAAATCTCCAGACACGGTTTCCAAGGTCGCAACCACCTCCTCGTTGCTGCAAACACTACTGCTGCCACTCTTCTTCTTGGTGAGGTCCTTTTGTGGGGACAACCAGTCCAACCATGACTTTGTCGCTTGCGCTTCCGGTTCAGGCGGGGGCGCAGATTGGGCGAGTTTGGGGTTTGAGAAGCGGGCGCGGAGGATGTAGAAGTCGAGGCTGTATGTGGGTTTCGCGTACGTGATGCTGAGGGAGCATGGACGGTGGTGGTGGACGACTGGCTCTGTGGCATTTTTATCAACACAATAGCAAAACAAAACAAAAACAAAAACCGCAGCATATAGCTGAAGCTTGGTCAAAGCTTTGGTATACATACCCACTCTTCCCTCCGGGCCCGCCGTGACCATTCTCATCATAATCTCCTCCAGAAACGTTGCTATGGCGCCTCCATGCGCAACACCGGGCCATCCGTTCAAGCCCCCTCCCATCCACACTACAGCCACCATCTCCCTCGTCTGCGCGTTCCAAAACGCCCTTTGCACACCAAAGCCCCGCGTTCCACTCATCGCCCCCAAGAGTCCATTCTGCCCCTCGCCCTCACTTCCAAGCGTAACCTCCACTTCCATCCAATCCTTGTATGCTGATATTTTTCGGCTACTTGGCCCAGGTGCAGACGTCAACCCGGGCCCTGACCGAAGTGCGGCATCTGTATTTTGATTGTAAGACTGGGAGCGCAGAGATTTGACAATTTCCAAATTGTCAACGTCCTGCCCGAGCGATTCCAGGATTACCGCGTCTTCTCGCGATCCGGGCTCGGGGAGGCCAAGCGGTGCAGCAAATTGTCGCGCACCGAGGCCAGTTGTTATTCCCAGGGCGAGGATGCTGGCATACCAGAGGTAGGACCAGCGCATGCGGGATTGGAGGGGGAGGGGCAGGTCGGCGTATTGCGCATAGTGGTGGGTGCATCGGAAGGATTGGCGGGCAGTGCGGTAGGAGGAGCATGCCAATGGCTTGCTTTTGAAGAGTGTACGCACTCGAGACATGGCCGTGTTGGAGTCTGTTGTTGTTCAAGGCAATTGAAGACGACTGAGCTTTGGTGGGCATGGGGTTTTGCGGGAGAGCTTGGGGCTGGCAGGGATCATTTCACCGAGGCTGTGTGTTAGCGTCTTGGCGTCGATGACTCTTTTGAAGTGCATCTGGACGATTTCATCTGTTCATAATGGATATTAAATATTACAGGGCCGACATGTCATTTACTGTAAATTTTTCAAAATTTCTAAAGATGGGAGATTCTCAATCATCATTTCCACATATTCTCTGGCCTTTCCGGATCCGAGGTTTCCGACAAAGTGCAATTTACAGACGTTTTCTGCTTGACCACACCAAGGGACCAGGCATACATTCATCGGCATTGCTAGTAGTAGCAGCAGCAGCAGTTCTTTAGCCAACTTGACAATCTATCAAGTTTCGTCACACTAGCCCAAACTCCCTTGTTCGCGGTTCAATCCATCGTCGACTTCAAAGTCCCTTGGCATCAGACAGTGCACCTCTTCACCGCTCTTTATGTGTAGCTGCTGCTACTCTGATACACTAGCAACTTACTGTTGCGAGTGCAGAAGTAGCGGTTACACGATACGACCTTCCACCAAGCCAAGGACAGAGGGGGAAAATTGCGTATCGTACCATACTACAGTGGCGACTTTCCGAGCAAGTCTGACAGTACTGCGGGTCAACTGTTAGATTACAGGTAGCTTCAACGGGCGGATATTTAATCATGATTTTGTGTGTGTGTGTGTGTGTGTATGTGTTGGTGGTGCAAAAGTGGGGTTGGAAAAGGTAGCTATGGGTGGGATAGGTAAGTCTTTCCAGGGTTCAAAGGTACATGCTACGTATACTGTCTTTGATATAGGCACGAGATCAGAGTCAATACCGCGTTATGGCTGCTTGGGCTAGGACAATGTTAACAGATAGCTTGTCATCGATGATCAGTGCTAGTAGGTAACTTTGCTTAGTGAAGCGTCTTTGTTTTCGATCCCCAGCCAAGATATATCTCAGACATCGTTGGGCACTTGGAGGTACTGAACGAGAATACAGATATAGGCTCGTGATACGCTCGGTTCTAGAGCCGCATTGTGCTTAGCGACTTTCGGTCGATATGGCAATATGCTCACTTCCAAGGTTTGTACCGAATATTGTATGACTACTCTTGACCGTATTGTCATGTTCTGACATGCGATTCGAATGGCCCTGTCGCACTCGGATCTGCTGCTTATACATCTACAACAAAGAAGGCGAGCTGCCTCTAACACACATGCCTACGTGAATCGAGAAGCAGTAGCTAATGACCTTGACGCGATAAACAGACCAAGACCACCAGTTGGCAACAACAACAAAAAACCGAGATGGCTACTTGTTTGACGATTCCAATTCTCCCAGCCCAATCAAACCATCATAAATCTCTGAATCAACATCCCTCCATTCACCTTGTCTCATCTCAAACCCATGACCCGCATCTCGTCCCACCCGACCTCTATATCTCGTGTCGCCCCCCTCGTACATCCACCCCCTTCCAAGTCTCTCTCTCTCACTCTCGCTCAGAAACCAAACAATGCATGTCCCACCGCTTCCGGTAAACCCACCTGGGCACACTGCAATACCTTCATGTTACAGCGATCCCCACCACCCCGTCACACCGATGATCCCGTATCACTTGGCTCAGCCGCCGCCGACAACGACGCCCCCCTCGTGCCACAATCACGCTTCAGGAAAGGCGATAACGCAAGATATTTCCGCTACAGACATACACCTTGTACGCCTGTTCGGAGCAAAAAAAATAAAATAAAAATGGAACGGGCTTGTGTGAGGCGAGGACCGTAAGCTCGGATTCGTGTCGTGAGAGGATGTGATATGTTGGAGGTGGAATGAGGTTTGGGGCGTCTTGGTGGTTCGAGGCTCATGCGGGTACGAGGGAGTGTTTTGGGTGGATGTGGAAAGCTGATGGAGAGTGTCTGTCCGTATGCTGTCATGAATTTATTGTATTCATTCCGAACCACGATTCACGCTTGTTTCCTCGTGGCGTTTTCTGGTTTGTCAACGAACGTTCATCTCTACTCTTGCGAGTACCCCGCAGGTATTGTACACTTGCATGTAGCTTTTCAAAACTTGCCCCAATCCCTTCAAGCTGACGAAGTATACGTTCCCGGTCTAACGACAGCCATGTCGAGACGAGATGGCCTTGTTGTCCCAGACACTTGCTGTTAGTACCAGAAGAACAAAAAAAGGGCCAAAGACTCGTTGGTAATGTAGTCATGGACTGGAAAGAGGTTGCTAGAGCGATATCATCAATACAATCATGCATCAATGCCACGTAACAAATCCACTTTGCAAAATCATGGCTAAAAGTTGAATTTAATACCCATCGTTTTTATCACAGCATATCCCATCATCAGAGGCAAACGCCGAGAATATCAGAGCCTCGAGATAGATTATACGCATTTATACCTGCCATGCGAATAGCTTTTTGACAACGGTGTTGCTGGGGTTTCACGCGCAACATACGCATCTAGTGAATCAATCGCGCTATTTGGAGTCGTAACTCTGATATGGAATGCTAGGATTGTCATGGAATATATACACATTCAACGCAGCGCGGTAAAAGAATGGACAAGGTGCCATTGTAGATTAAGGTATATTAATCTATATTTTGACTGATTGTTGTTAGTGAGGCAACGTGCTATATTCTCATCATCATCATCATCACCATGGCAAAACTTAGTTCATGCGATTCTACATGGTAGCAATACGTTTTCAACAAACTTCATGTGCACTCATCTCGCCCCTTGTACGACTTGGCCGACCAGTGTGGCAGGGGGAGAAGCTAGGAATCACATGGCACAAGGGTGAGAAGTGTGGTGGTTTTTTTGCGACATTGATTAGTCTGGAATTACGGATATGCTTTGGCAATCAGTGCATCCTGTACGAGATGCAACATCATTAAAACCAAGTAGTTGTGTTTCCCACAAACCCCTTGAGAGAGGACATATTGAAAGATGTGTTCGCAGTTGCAAAACCACTTGCTTCACAGCAGCTTGACAAGTATCAAACTTTGTCATCGATCCTGCATTTTTAGTTTGCTCGTCTCCACGATACCGGAATGAGCCACAAAAAACACTTGATCGAAAAATTGTCTGCTCAAGTTCTACATATATAGCATGTGGATAAGGAACAGAGGTCTTTTTACCACGAAATAAAAAAAGGTCTTATGTGATGACGTACAATGGATGTGAGCTCGATCTCCATGTCATGTCGCGAGTATAGCAATCGAGTCTTGCCCCTGTATCGGCACAAACGGCAATGTAGATGAATCGACTCGTCGTCATCTTATTCGCTGCAAGAATTGCTATTGTGCCCACAAACTTTATAAAGTCGTGGTTGCTTCTGCTACAAAGGAAAGCATGGGAAAAGCTCGTATGGGGAGATAGCGATGAAAGTGCCGGCAGAAGAAAAACTCAGGGTTAGTCTGAGTGCCACCTCGTGTGGGGCAAGAACAGACGCACCGTTGCCAAGGAAGAGACAAAGCATGGGCTGATTAAAGATTATACTGGCAGGATCCGCAGAAGGAACGTGTGTGTTGGCATTGACACGAGTTGTGGCCCGCAACCAGTTTGATGACCTACGTTTGCAATTGTAACGCCAAGCTCAGACGACTGCTATATGGGTCCAAGACACGTCCTCACTCGAGAACAGAGCAATAAGTAATCGTCAGCTGTGAGACTAGGCATGGCTATGAGACATGCAACATGCAGAGTCCGTCTGATCAGCAACCTTGGCATCCAGCCCGATTGCCTTATTGGGCAAGAGAAAGAATATGCATGGTCGCTTAAAGTCTGTACTACACATGTAAGCTGAGTATCGACCCATGCTCTCAGGCCAGAGAAAAAGCAGGCCGGGCGAGTAAGACGTAAAATCTGTTTGGCAGGCACTCAGATTAGAAGTGGCATGCACAGCCAATCTGCAAGGAGACAGAGCCGCATCGGTGTGCTTTTTTGCCTGACAAAGGGCAACTTTCACCCCCCAAGAGAGGCCTCTTTCTCGACTTGTCAGATCACCCTTTGACGCTTAGGTGCTGCAGTCTCAGTCAACGGCCCATGCGTGAGTAGGCGCTCGCGTAGTTGGTGGGGTTGGTGGCCCAAATACTTACTGATGACTCCAAAAATGGCATATCCTACAGCAACAATGATGGGTCAAGCGAAGACTTTGCATTGGAGCCACAACCGAAGCGCCCTCCCAGCCTTCTACGCCCCGCAGCAAGCCTTTCCCATCGTGTGCCGTCTCTTGGCAAGTTCTCTCCTCGACGCCCAACCACGAATGCATTGCTGCAGGCTATGCACCCTCACCATTAGCCGCACGAAGCTAAGGAGGGGGAGTTTCCAAAAATGGCCCCACAAGAGCAATAAACAACGCCCATATCACGGGTTCACGTCAGACCAGACATGCTAGCCATAGCGACAGTGCTTATGTCGCGGGTTCGGCGCACGTGGATGATGATGATGATATCTGCGGTAAGCATGGGTAGCCGTCTTTGGTTACTGGTACTCGGGACTGTGGTTGTGCGACAGAAGGTCATTCTTTGTCGTTGTGTGACCAAGGTCCCATGCAAAAGATCTCGGTAATCTTGTTTCGAGGTGGTGTACTTGCACTGGCGGTGAAATCCCCCTTGCCGCCTCTGGGTAAGGCCTGGTAGGTTTTACCTCGCAGCTGGTGTGCATTCCCCTCCCCCCCCAAAAAAACGAGCCGAGCGAATAACGAGCAGCGAGACTACGGCACCTGTTGCTGGGGGGGAAGCCTTGGAAAATTGCAGGACAAGAGAAGGGACTGAAAAAACAAAACAAACTCGCAGCGATTAGGCAAGTTGGGAAAATGCTGCATACGCAGGTGGCGCTGTAGCACAGGCATATGATGTTGTGAAGTTGTTTTTGTATCGTCTAAAGAAATGTTAAATCATATGTATGGCGTTGAAGGGTTCGCGCGATACGACAAGCTAGCCTTGTGGGCTTTGCTTGATGATGAATGGTCGATAGATGCCTTCTTCTAGCGAAAGAGTATAGGGATGAAACATGCGAGGCAGAAATCGTTAGTAGTTGGTTGGACGTGGATGGTTTGCCAGGCTTGAGAGGTAGTGGATGCAGCTACAAGCAAGTATGATTCCGGATTCGCGAAGACGAACCCACTTGATAGGTGGAGCTTTGACAGACGAGTACATGCCCACCAATGCAGGCGCGCAAACAAGCGAGAAGAAAGCAATTGTCGGCCCCCACCCCCCCTCCATAACGAGTGGCCAAGCGACTGCCGCGTCGAATAACATGACAGGCGCGCAGCTGTGTTGACAGAGATGGTGTGTCAGCATATGCTGGAATCCTTCTGGGCTCAGCTCGTCGAGTGTCTTTTGTGGTTGCTGAAGCGCGCGGCCAAGTGCGAGTCATGGATGGTGCTGCTTTGGCTGGTCCATCCGTAATCGGCAATAAACTCCCCAACGGCAGCAGCTGAAGACGAAAGCGGATCAAGTTCCGGCGACCGGAAAGGCTGGACAACGGCCTACCCTGCGTACATCATCGATCCGTGGCGCGGCGTACTAGACGGGGTGGCTTTGCGGGTGTTTATCCTACCGCACACGATAAGTGGTGCAGGCCATGCGTGAGGCGCCTGGGGACGATCAACGGGATCCTCGAGATGGCAGTTTGATTTTTTTTTCGGACCATGGCGTCCGCCACAGGCACTGGTGTTTTCTTGCACACATCCGACGCAGGTACAGTAGAGCTGAAGGCGGTGCTCGTCCATGCGCTTGGGCATCAGTCGGCAGCAATTCAAATCCTGCGGTAGTTAGCTCGGTGAATCAGCAGGATACGCAGAGTGACGGCGAGTTTTGGCCGCCAGAAACAAGGAGAGCTAGTGCGGGAAGGGGGGTAGCGGATCTGGGATCTGTACGAGTGGACAAATCATGTTTGACCAGCTCTGGGTTCCGGAGCGGTTAGAAGCGACAAGAGGATGAGCCGACGAGCAGAGGCCCAAACGTGCTTTGACGCAAGTTGCGTTCAGCACACCGGGCCAAGCAGGGGCTGGCGAGTCGAGAGCTAGGGCCGCCACTGGGATTTGAGGGCGAAACTTTGGCCTTGTCACGGCTGCATCACGCAGGAGATGGAGCTACCGAGCCTAGAACTGCCCACTAGTACCGTGGGGTGCATGCGATGTCATTTCACACAGACCTAGTCACGGAGCGCGCAGTGCGCAGCTCTCAATTCTCAACGCAGCATGCTCATCGCAGCATACTTCCCTGCTTGGTGCGACCCATGACGAGATGACGAAGCGGGTACCGAGTGGTCCTGGTGTCGTTCGGTCTCGGATTGCGGAGTATGCTGGACGTGGACATGGGAGGGGAGAGAGCGGCATCAAGGTGAATGTGAGGGGTGCTTGGCTCGTTGAGATACTGGAATGATGAGGCTGCCAATGTCGTGCATGGTGCAGTAGTTGCTGGGGTGGGATGGGGAGTCCCGCTGGCCGCTGGCGCTGGATACTGTGGGTGCGGCTCATCACAACGTGGCCGCCGGCTGCGGTTGCTGACAGCAGCAGGCATGCGTCACGTGTCGGATGCGAAGGAGGTCGGAACATGGCCGTCACGTGTGTAGATGGTAAGCGAAAGCGAGCGACACGACGGGCTGCTGGCCTGTGCGGTAGGGGGAGGGGGAGACGAGGAGGGACAGGAGATGGACTAGCAGCGCGTAAACGGAATCCCAGGGGCGCGGTTAGACTGTTGTGGGCGTCGCCGGCTGGAGGATCAAGACTTCCGTGCCAGGATGGGTGGGCTGAGGGGTGACGGGGAAGAGGGGCTGGTCGAAACGCCACTAGTGGAGCGAGTTGCTGGTGTCATGATTTAGGTTTTCCCAGCCCGGCTGCAACACGCACTAGGGCCGTGTGGGGCCACGGGCACTCCGAACGCTTGAGACGCTTGCGCAGAGATCTGTACGCTTGAACGGGCGAGATCTTAGCGTAGCCAACACGGCGGACGAGGCCGTTGCTCTGGCTTGACGCTTGGGAGGACGAGGGGAGCGGGCAGAGGTGAAGGCGACGACACAGGTGGAAAATGTGGGCGAGTCACGGGCGAGGGCTGGGAACCATGGGCGACGGGTGCCGGCTAGCAGACAGTCGGGTCCAGGACAGCGTAGAGTGCAGTAGGGAGTAGAGAGGCATATGGAGCCGGCCATGACGATATGGCGGGCGTCGCAGTCGAGCGAGCTGCTCGGTCACTGCTGCGGTATCGACGCACGTATCAGTAGGTTTGGGCAAGCCACCAAGACATGAATAGACAGCTAGCGGCAGCCCATGAGACGTGCAAGCGTGTGCGAAAACCGGCAGAGGGGGACGGTCTTGTGGTTTTGCAGCGATTGCAGCATGGGGAAGCGCACCGGAGATGGCAGCTCATCGTGTGCAAACCCGTGTACGTATAATGGACATGATGTGTGTGTGTGTGTGTGTGTGTCGCCAGAAAGCTAGGCAGACAACGAACGTAAATGCCGGCACTACTGTACTGGTAGGGGGCCCCCAGGTGCGTGACGTCGCGTCGAGAGAGTGGGTGTGTGTTGTGTGTGTGTGTGAGAGAGAGAGTGTGTGTGTCTTGCCATGCTGCCATGCTGTCTGAGCCAAACAGGCAGGCACCGCCGGGCCAAACCATCAAGATCGCGACTGCCCTTTGTGGACTCCTCGCTTAAGTCACGGTCTCATTGGGCAGCCGCGGCTGGGATAGCTCCAACACTTGCTACAAAACATGGTGAGATGAAAGGGAGCGTGCCGTGTCGTCTGCGATGCCATGCCATGTCGTGTCTTTTCTTCTTCTTTTTTCTTCGTCCCGGCCGCGCCCTCTGAGGTTGCGCAGCAGCTGTCAATATACGGCATCCCAACCCCCCAGCGACCGCCAGGGTTAGCCCACGTTGCAGCGACGCCCACCCGGACCCGAGACGGGCAGAGGCAGCAAGCCATCAGCCATCAGCCTCCTACGGGTCGCTGAGGGCGCTGAAGGAGCCGGCCATCGGCTGTGGCTACGAGATCTGTCTGCTACTTGGCCCTGCTTGGCTCTGCAGGGCGCCTTAACGAGCCTGGCGTCGCAGCCGCTGCCCCAAAACAATGGTCTGTGGCATCAGCCCTCAACTATCGGGCCTGGCTTGCAGCGAACCGAGTGTCCGATCGACCGCGGAGTCGTCCCCAGTACCTTGTCCGCTCTGTCATTCCGTCAGCTGGCGAAACCAGGCCGCTGGGAAGCGGCCGCGAGGCCACCGTACACCAAGCCATATCCCCATTCCATTCTACCGCGCTCGCAACGCTGCTTCCAACAAACTGGTGGTGGTGGACATGGTGGACACGGTGCAGCGTCTGCTAGGCCGGAGCCCGCCGCCCGCCGCCGCCGCCATGTGTGCCCTGCTTGCCGTGCTGTGACGCCCGTTGGCTGCTACAGTCCAGAAAAGCCAAAAGACCACACCCGTCGGCAGCCAGACGCGCGCAAAGGATACTGTCGGAGAGCGCACCTCCACGTGGAGATCCACCCATCTAGGCATGTTGGAATGTACGACGGCGGTGCGCCGGGACAGGCGTCAGGGAGATTGACTTGGCTAGGGCCTCCTCCTCTGCTTATTCCACCTTGCCTTGTTGCGAGGGACACGTGCCGCAGGCAATATAACAGCCTGTCTAATTATAGTCGGACCTTTCACTCTTCGTCCGAAGGGGCCTGTGTGATTGATTACACACCAGGGGCCAACAGCAGCCTCCCGGGAGCAATACCTGGGCCATGATGATACAGTCCTGCTCCCCAAGCGATGCACGCCGTCATGGCTTTCTACACGGAACGGGTATCACGTCGATCACATACTGAGCACACCTCCCGCCGCCCTCTGATCCCGCCGTCGCAACAGGCCTGGCTAGGCGCACGGTAGTCAATAACCCCATCATGTGCAAGCTCGCAGTCATGCTCCATCTCGGCTAGCGCTAGCCCGTCGTTCAGAGCGCCATGTCGTCAGCTAACCTGCAAAGTGGTAGGGGCACGGTCGCAGACTTGGTCGCCGAACAGCAAAATGCCCGCAGGGATGCGCAGTCCTCCACCTGCACTCTGTTCCTCGCCAGCCTGTGATTGACGCTGGGGACTCGCGGGCGCTCGCGACAATGCAGCGTGATGGCCTCTGCGGATGAAGCGCTCGTCCTTGTGCCTCATAGCGCTTCCATGCGTCGTACCAAACAATCGCATATCGATCAGCACTGCTAGTAACGGCGATTGGCCTTCACAAACGGCGAGCTTGGGCAAAGGGGGAAAGGGTCGTCTTTTGATTTTGGCTTTGTTTCTGCTCCGGCCTTCCTTGGGCCAGACCGCGCCCGTGCGCTAACAGGCTCTCCCAGGTCTTGTTGGCGCCAGTCCCGACGCACGTTAGAGTGCCTTGTGGGCTCCTGACTGACCCAGACTTGCGGCACGACAAGAGACGGACAAGTTGAGAAAGTGCTTTTGTCTTTCCCAAATACCCAAGGGTCAGGAGAGCCGCATGGCTGGCCACCCAGCTTGATCGTCCACGCCACACCGCGTCATATCAAAGAGGTTATCAAAGAGGCGAACGGCGAGCTCGCCCATCTTGCACTTGCCATAAGCAAGCCTAATCATCATGGCTGTTATTTTTTTATTCCACGGGCCGGCGCAAGCGACAGCTCCTCCACTGTCCTGGTCCAAGCCGTCCCGCAACGCCAGCAGACTCCGACAAATGGCCTGCGGCCAGGGTCTGGCTACGCTGCTCTTCACACCCCCCCTGTAAAGTGCATTGAAAGCTTGCGGCCCCATGCTCGTCTAGCTCTCTAAACTGGACCTGAACGGTGTGGGTTTATTATTCATTCGTCGCGTTACTTCTGCCGTGCCTCGTTTGCCTTGCCTTATTGTGACAAAGCGCGTCTGTGGATAGCGCTCCCGTCCGCTCACCTGAGGCTGGCTCTCGTGCTAATTCTTCATCTCCCATCCCGATCCAGATCCCCCCCTCCACCCCAAAACGCTTGGACGGACCCTATCGCCTGGTTGAGCCCTTGATATTCCAGATGCCCCAGCGCGCCAGTCAGCCACGCGAGCCCAACAACCCTGACAACCGTAGTCCGCCATACATATACGTGAGGGCCACCACTCTCCACACGCTCGCGGTGATAAAGCCTTTAGCTCACTCAAGAACCCAGCCTTCTCCGCCATCGCCTCTTCTAGGGCGCCCAGGTTCTGAGCTTAACAAGGTCTGATCGCCGCTCCGCACGCCTCAAACTCCACCATCGATACCTCACAAGGCTCACTCCTCCCCTCCCCGCCCAAGCATTAGTGGGTGGTATTGTCAACGTACAACACCAGATCTTGCAACGCCTCTGTGGTGAACGCTAGCTGTAACGACATCATCTGTCTCTACCCTGATCCGGAAATCGACGCCGCTACCCAGTCCAGTGGATTGAGTACCAACAAAGTACCTCTAGCCAATCCCGAGCATTACTCTCATTGTCGGACCGCAACACCAGCACGGTCATCGCAAAAGGGCCACTGTCCTTGGACCCAAAGCCATCATACACATATCCCGTGTGACCTCCTCAGTGGCACCACGTCTGCGCAACCAGGAAACCGGGCTCTACCGAACACTCTGCGTCGAAGGTCACCACAGTTGCACCAATTCCTGCTTCTGATCTCTTGTACGCCCTCCTTCTTCAACCTGCGACGACCAGCACCACTGACATTGCCTAGTGACTGAGACTTTCTAGAATACTTACGGTCAGACGTGCGTCTGTCGGTATTACTGCCCACCTGAGTCAGCGCAGGTACCATTACCGGAGCCGCTCGTTCGATTCCAGCATCTCGAAAGACTCGGAGCAGCCTTTTTGCCGCCCGACGCGACCAAAGACTAGAACGGGCCACACGATTGCAAATCCACAAACCGAGCGGATATTTGTGTACTTGGGGGACCTTTTACAAGATCCCTTTCCCTCCATTGCCTGCATATCATCACCCACCTTGTCCCTCTCGACTAGAGAGCCCCTAACTTCCTACATTACGCCCCCTTGAGCTACGAGCCACCCCGTTGCCCTCCGTGGATTCCCAGTCTTCACGTGGGTTGTATTGGTCTGGTGCCCACTACACCACCCCGCCATTTACAGCGTCACAGCTGCATTCACTCCCAAGTCCCCCGTCATCCGAGGCAGGTAGGTCATTAGGACCTACCCGGGACACAACCGCCAACGTGGCTGCTGCCGTGGCTCATCCGTCTTCCATGCATCCTGGGTCTGACCCAATGGGTGCACCCCCGAGCTTTGCAACCCGGAGACCTCACGCCCAGCAACTCGGCAGCTTTGAGTTACCCCCACCAACCATGCACAAATATCCCTTTACCAACACGGTCACCGCATCACATTCGCCACAGGCCCCGACCACCATTGCCAGTGTTGGCAACCTCCTGACACCGCCAAACACAAATCACAGTGATTTGTTGAGCTCATCTGGCGTGTCGACAACAAACGCGCAATACTCGACCACAATGGCCTACTCCAACGGACAGTACATGTACTCTCCGCCAACACAAGCTTCGACAGCCCACTATGGCTACCCGACCGCACATCATCAGCAGAACCAATACAGTCAAGCTCGAGGAGGTATGTTCGCTCCACCTCGCAGTGATGGCCAGATTGGACGACAAGACTCACTTGGCAAAGGGCTGAATCCGCCACCCTACGAAATGAACCAGCAGCTGCCACCTTTTACGCCTTCGTCCAACGGATCGAACATGCCTTCGATATCCACACAACACCACCAACAACAACATCAACACCAACACCAACATCAACAACACCAGCAGCAGCAACAACAACAACAGCAACATCACCATCAACAGATGATGAGTGCGCAAACACCAGTCTCCTCTTCAGCACCGCAACAGTCGCCTGCCCTC
>Ga0265780_10003434_pt1 | contig 20820 bp, 22 predicted proteins | sample P1T30metagenome_FD_192432 | JGI IMG/M metagenome (GOLD analysis project Ga0265780, IMG submission 192432) | Plant litter microbial communities from East Loma Ridge, Irvine, California - P1 T30 | ecosystem: Environmental > Terrestrial > Plant litter > Unclassified | place: USA: California...
ATAAGAATACAGAAATGGATAACTCCAATGAAACTACGGTGACAAGAGAACGATGTGGGAAGGAGAGCATACTCAATTACCCACACGAATCCAAGCACTAGCTTCGTTTCCTACGTGTCTCTTGATCTCATCTTGCCTATTAGAAGATCATGTCATCGTCAAGTTTTCGTTCCTCGGTGATAAAAAATGGCAGAAGCGAATGAATGCAGAAGAGCTCCGTCTAGCGCCCACTGCCCGGCAGTGGAGGGCCCGACAGAATTCTTCCAAGTGCAACAAAGAGGCGCATCGTTACGTCTCAAGCTTCAAGTCGTTCTAGCCGAGATCAACGGTAAACAAGCGTCTGGTACATCAAGTGCAATGCAATGAGGCCAATTGAGGCTTGACAAGTGCCTAGAATGTTCGCATCTGGGGCATCATCATGCCGGTGGCTACACCGGGCGGCATTACCGGTGCACCGGCAGCCGACGGTCCCATTCGATGGAACATCTGGACCAGGCGCTCTCCAACACTGGGTTCGAGTTCTGTGCCATCTCTCGCAATCTTGACTTCGCGATTCGCATTCCATGGGTTGCGGAGGCCACGGGTGCGGTAAAATGGTAGGCGGTTCGTCGAGACCCACTCGATCTTGAAAGGCTTGCCCCAGCTCTGCGGAACGGCTGAGGTGTCGGCTTCAATTTGTTGCGGCGCATCGTCTCTCTCAGTCTTGTCGTCATTGTTCTGTGCTTCTTCTTCGCCGTCTGTTTCGGGTAGCTCTGCCTCCCAGAAGATTGTGCCGCGCGCAGAGTCGTCAATGATCCTTCCTCGCGGCGCCCATTCCGTTGCCGGAGTAGCGATCGCCTTTGGCACATCCGTCGCGTCTAGGGTGGCCTCGGGCTTGGGGGCCGAGCCTATCGTGGGAGACCCATCTTCAAGAATTTGTGACGCCATGCGTGCGTAGCCGAAGTACTCGCCCGACTTGTTCGCGGAGAAGATGAGATAGACATTTTCAGCAGACTAGATTCTGTCAGTCAACGGTCTTGAATGTGGAGAGTAGGGTGCGCTCACCTGGAAAGCCTTGTTCAGGACATCTTCGTTATGAGACTGTGTGGCCCAAATACCGTTCCGTACACTGAGCTCTAGGTCTTGTAGCGTGAGGCTTTTCACGATGAAGTATTTGGTGGCAGTGTCCACAGATGATTTAAGATCTTCAACACTTTTGTGCGATGGCGAGTCAACTGCGTCTTCGGTGGGAGCATCGGTGACATTGTCTGGTGTCGGAGTCGTTGCTCGAGAAGCATTCTTCTGCTGGCCTATCATGGCCGAAGGCGCCGTGGGTACACCTGATGCCGGAGCAGAGCTGCGTCGAAGGCGGCAGACTAAACGTACGCCGCTGAAGCGCGAGTCGTGGAACCTGTGCATTGCGGCTGTGCAAGATGCTTCTGTGCGGTAGTTGACGAACGCACAGTTGCTCTTGGAAATCAAGAACAGACTTTCAATGTCCTTGGTAGCGTCGCGGGAGAAGTGATCCTTCAGGGCGACTATCGTAGTCCCAGGTGGGAGGTTACCAACCCAAAGTGCGTGTCCAGATTGTTTGGGTTTGCGAGGCGGTCCACGAGGTATGGAGCTCACGGGCCCAGGACGAGGCATGCCTGGAAGGTCATCAGTAGCTGTGTGCACCATTTTGCGACGTCGAACTTGCGCAATGGCAGGTCGCGGACTTTGCTTACCGGAAGACTGCGCAAACTGTACGCCGTATGGAGACATGATTGAGCTTGAGTCGCCCATGTAGTTTCCAGTGGCCATTCGAACACCAGGGAAGCCACCATCACCATGCGAATAATCCGCAACATGGCCTTGCATACCCGTGTTCGTCGAGCCGGCTTTCCTTTCGTACATTTGGCCCTGAGCACCAAATCCAGGATTGAATTGCCCCTGTTGTCCGTATGGTGCCGGATAATACATGTACTGTGAAGCCTGCTGATAGTTTTGGTAGGGCGACTGCATCGGCGCCACGCCTGCTAAACGAGGCTGATTTGTCGGGTAAGAAGGATAGGCGTTGTACTGTGAGCCTTGTTGAGACATGAAGTGTTGTTGGGGGAGACTTGTAGCGAATCCAGGTCCATAGGAAGCATGAGCGGACATGTTACCGGGCATTTGCAGGTTCTGCCCAAGCTGGTATGCCACAGCTGAGGTGGATGCGCCCGACAGGGAGCGTGGTACTTGCGGGTTCATCGGAGTGTTGTCGTGTGCGCCGTAGTTGGGCAATGCACCTGTCATTGCGCCCATATTAAGTGGTGAAGTGCCGTGTTCTTGGGACTGATAGGTTCCGTTCGCGTGCGTTGATGAGCGATGGTCGGGTCGCAATTGACTTTGGGGTAGACTGCTAAGTTGAGAGTAGAACGGATCGTTGCTGTCGGGAGACTTGAGAGACGTGGGAAACGAATTCGAATTGTTTCCGTCACGCGCGAGACTGGCTGTCGTGTTGTCCATGGTATGAGACCGTGGACCGGGAGGTAGGTCGCCCATGTGTGGCTCGTAAACGACAGGAAGTGGCACCCACTGTTGGACCCAAACGAAAGACATGTTAGTCCATGTTACAACTAATACAACGAGTGCTAGAAAAACGAATGTGTAAAGGCCCGACTCAACCAAATTTTCCGAACATAGGAGAATACAACGTACCTAATTCTATATCAACGTATCCTTGAAGGGATGTGGCAAGCCGGAAAGGACGATACCCGAAAGTAAGTCGCTTCGCAAGAGAGACGACGATCAAGGTTTGCCAATGGGTAAGGGAGGCTATGAGGTGATCGCGTGTAAAAAAAGATGCCGGCAGTAGGAGAAACCGTTTGAGGGAAGATGAACGGCTTCGGTTGATGTACTACCTGGAGAAGGAGCTCGCTTAAGGCGGAACGAAGATGATGGTCAGAATTGCACGACCACTCAGACGGCAGAAGCGAGCTCTCAAAGCCTTATGAGGTTGGGGACGGCGCAACGGCAGGGTCCGCAATGGGCAAGCGTACGTGCGGCAGATAGTAGGAGCTAGGGTCGCAGAGATGGGCTCATTGACTAGCTTAGTAGAAACGGGAAGGCCGCCAAAGGGTTCTCGCGAGCTTTCTGCTTCACTCGCCGCTGGCCGCAGCAACTAGCAGCAGCCTGATTGGCTGTTGGTAGGCTTCCCGTGGCTGACAGGATTCGATGTGGAGTGACAGGGTCTGAACCGATGCTTTGGAGGCGAAACGATCACCAAAAGCCCAGCAAGGAGAAGATTGGGTGCCTGAGTCAAGGGAATGTTAGAAAACAAGTGTTGCGGACGTGGTATATCATCGGACGTGGCGAGTGATACCGTTTCTAGAATGCTATGGGCCGATGGCGCTGATCCTAGACTATCTTACCAAAGCTTAGCGGGCCCTTCCTAGCAATCTCCGGTAGGCGCAAATTTAGTGTTTGTTCTGTATACCGAAACGCAAACTGGTGCTGGTGTCAATTTGTCGAGTGAAAACCTGCATGGAAAGTAGAAGAAAGCATTGGACTACGAAGGTGCTGGGAGACCATGGTACCAGGGGGTCTGCTAGCACCGGCTTGTATAGTGACAGCATCGCCTAGATCAAGATCATGAAGTAATTCAGCGCCGTCCATAGGAACGGGCCCAACATGCATGCGAGTTGGCGGACCAATCGAGGAGGCTGTATGGATAATGGAGCAGACGCGACATGCACGAACTGAGCCGCCCAGAAGACTCCGGCCCTCTAGGGAGCAGGGTGAAGCCATGGATGCCGCGTGGACGTGATTAGGGCGTCACGATAATGACCAGGCATGGAGCCAGCCCAGGGAGCTGACAGGGGACCCGGTAAAAGCATCTCGCGGCGTTGTTGAGTCCTTCGTGGTAGGCTGGCTCGGCGGTGGTACTCCCCTGGTGACCCTGCGGCGGGAGTGCGTCGAAACGAGGATGGAAGAAAGATGGAGCGGGCAGCTATGGCTGTGGGACCTATACAGGCCTAGCGCCACAGCGCGACAGTGGGCCTCGACATGACAGCGTTCGCTTCCATGAACGCGAACACGCCGGCGCAGCCAAAGCTTGACAAGTCTGCACTTGGTTTGGTTCGGCACGCTGCTCGGCAGACGGCTGAAATGAATGGCCCGAAAACCGTTTGCTCAAACATGCAAAGTGGTTCTGGCCTGCGAGTGAGGCCGGTTCGCCACAGTCGGAGTGACCGCTCCATGACAGCCCTACTAGTGATCTCCCGCCACAGCACAGCCACCACACTTGTTCCCGCGTGGTCATGATCGACACCCGGGCGAGCAATGAATCAAACGTCTGTCCCGTCCGCCGGGGTGCAACAATGACGTTGTCGCTACAAGAATAGATCGCAGATCATGAGCTTATTCGATTCATCTCGACTGACGTCTGCTCACTTGGGGAGTTGTTGTCTTGCTCAGCTGGTAGCTACGAGAGCTGAGATGGGACTGAACTTCGGCCTAATGCAAGATTGCCATGCTAAGATTGCCATGTTCCGTGCAGCCGATGCATGCATTTCCGGTCGCAAGCAGTATGGGAATTATTAAGCCTTCGCGATACTACCCACATGACGCAGTGGCGCTGGTAGCATCCGTTGCAGGGTCCAGCACAGATCCATCACCATCGAATCAGCGGCCGGTCGCGAACGCGGACGTTGGCACTACCGCACATGGAGCCTCTTCGTATTCAAGAACCCGGCTGGAACCTTGCGGGGCCCAAGTGCGTGGTGCATAGCAGCTCTGTCGCGAGTACACGTCGGATACAGGCGGTAGGTCCGAATAACGTCGTCCCCGTGGCCACTCGTTACGCGTTGCGTCGCGTAGCATGCAGCAACGAAGCGACTGAGGCTGTGAAGGATGATCTTTCGATAATGTGTCTCCTGTGTCAAGAAATCTTGTACCGATAAACTGCCTAGGGCACATGTACCTCGCCCCTGGCGATCCGTCCTCACCCCACATCTCGGGTCTTGCACGTGGTCGGTAAACGTAGACCCTTGCGACGCAAAAATCAATTGCTCCATCATGAATAGTCTGAGAACAGCTGACACGGCTTGTAAACACAAATCACAACTAGCTTACGGAGATGCACACGTTACTGCAGGGTCATGCATACGATCGCGATCTCTATATTCGCGCGGCCTGCACGGCGACGCAATCTCGAAACTATGTGGTGCCATTTTGCCACCCAAAGTACATTTTCGTAGCACTGTCGGCGCAAAAAGGTCAGCTTCAGGGGATATGCGCACATGCACCTGCGTTTCAGAACGCTGGAAGATGCAAAGTACACATCGGCTGCCCCGAGATGCTCATGTTTATGCTCACAGCGCGTAGGTGTGCTGCCCGCGCAGTCGACATACACCGCACACCTCTAATGCACGACTCGGAACAAAAGCCAATGAGGGTATAAACCACGGAACCCAATCGGATGTCCCTCCAATAGCAAACTCCCAGTGACATATCGTACGCTTGCACCTGGCCATTCCCCTGTCTGCGCACAGCCTGTGGTTCGCGCTATTCAAGTGAAGCAGTAGCGTGGGGCTGGTTCAGCATATTTGTCAACCCTCCAACAACTAATGGGTATCCAGCGAAAGCTTCAACGGGCTACAAATTCGCTGAGGAAATCTTCGATGTATTGAAAGTAGCGCGGTTCTGCAACGGTGTCGTTGTGGCTTCCGTTCGGTAGCTCCTTCCAGACTTTAGGCGCTTTGCAGACGTCGAACAACTTGGTCATGTGCGAAGGTCTGTCGAACAGTTAGCAAAGAGAACCCTGCCGGAAACTCAGTGTTTGGAAGTATGTGCGCTTACGGAATGATTTCATCCTTGAGACCGCTGAGGAACAGGATGGGTATCTTGGAAATCTTTGGAAGTGTCTCTTCAGTCGGCCAGATCTGGTGGCAGAGCGGAGTCAGGAAGCGGGCGGGAGGGAAGGCACTACTCTCTGTTAGTGATGGTATGTAAAGCCGATTGAAGGTACCCACGTCGGTATGAGTTTCTTGATCGAAGTAAAGGTGTTCTCCAGGATGATGCCGGAGATGTCACCTTCTCTCTGGTTACGAGCAGCCAATCCGACGGCAACTGCACCGCCAATACTTTGACCGTAGACGACAATCTTGGTGTCCCGAAGTTCGTGTCTCTGCCGGATGTAATCCAAGCCAGTCTGCGCATCGATCATGAGCCCCTTTTCGTTGGGATTGCCAGAGGATAGACCGTAACCGCGGTATTGCAACATCAACACATTACACCGGAGTTCGTTCTCGAGTATCTTTGCGATGGGAAGTCGGTAGCCAATGTTGCCAGCGTTGCCGTGGAACATGAGGACCGTTACATTGCGCGCATGCTGCTTGTTGGCTCGGATGAAGAAGGCGCTCAGAGACTCGCCATCGGGTGTGGGGATGAACAGCTCCTCATAGTCGGTTATGGCGAACTGGGAAGGTCTGGGGACGTTGGTGCGGGCGTCAGGAGGGAAGGCACGGGGATATATGATTTCACTGCCAAAGTTAGCCAAACCCAAGATGGGGATTGCAAGGATGACGTACTTTTGTTTGAAGTAGAGGAGACCACTGAGCAGCGCGGCGACACCAGAGGACGCTAGAATCGGCACTTTCAGGTAGGAGATGAAGGTGTCGAGAGCCGAAGCCATGCTCCCTGGTCGCACTTCGGGATCGGTGGGGCGTAGGATTGATCTGGGTTCAGGGGCCGAGCGACTTCGTGGGAACAGCTGCCTAGGTGAGGGAGAGCGAGAAGGAATAGAAGACTCGACCATTCGGAGCGACAGTCGCGACAAGGCAGTTGAGGTTCCAGCGCGCAACCGCCTGAACGCGAGCCCTCGAGGGTGTCGCATGGTGCAGCCGGCCACTAAGACCAGTAGCGTAATGCCAAGGAATATCAGCCGCGTAGAGTCGAGCTGCCTGCACCACCACTATAGCAACAACCCACCCCACAGCTTCTCTCGCCCGCACCATACGCCGCCCCATCCTATCGTCCCCCCGGAACTTCTTTCTGCCTCACCAACCAGCTCACCTCGCAATGATGATGTCAACGGGCATGTTGGGAGAAGGTACATTCGCCGCTACAAACAAGTCAACTGCGGAAGCTCACACCGCGCAGATGGCATTCACGTCGACATGAACCACCTCAAGAAGGGAGAGGTCAAGTAAGATACAATACTATCTATAGCGCTGCAAGATTACTAACAGCCATTGTAGCCTCGGAACATCCATGTTTGTCTTTCCTCGACCGCCTCCTCTAAGTCTCTAACAGTACTCAGCATGGCCATCAACTTCAAGGACGGTGTCATATTAGCCGCCGACAGCAGAACAACGACCGGAGCCTACATCGCGAACCGAGTCACCGACAAGCTCACACAAGTCCACGACACCATCTGGTGTTGCAGATCTGGATCCGCAGCAGACACACAGGCCGTCGCGGACATTGTTCAATACCACCTCGGCATGTACGGTACCACCAACGACGAGCCACCCACGACGCAGACGGCGGCAGCCATCTTCCAAGAACTGTGCTACTCCAATAAGGACCAACTCTCGTGAGTAGGCCATGGCCGCGCGACCATCAGTCACTGACGTACATGCAGCGCTGGACTCATCATTGCCGGATGGGACCACCGACACGGCGGCCAAGTATACTCGATCCCTCTCGGCGGCTCCCTGCACAAGCAATCATACGCGATTGGTGGCTCGGGTTCGACGTACATCTACGGATACTGCGACGCGAACTGGAAGGAGAACATGAGCGAGGAGGAAGGCATCAAGTTCGTCAAGGGCGCACTCTCAGAAGCCATCAAGTGGGACGGCAGCTCGGGCGGTGTGATTCGCATGGTGGTGCTCACAGGCAAGGGTGCGCAGAGGCATCTATACCTGCCAGACCAGAACTACGAGGGGCCAGGCAAGCAGTAGGACTCGTCATGACATGATACCTGAACGATCTGTATGAAATAAAAGAAAGCAAGTTAGCTAGCATCATCTACACAGGAACTTGGGCCACGGGCGTGGGATGGACCGCAGCCACAGGCCAATCAACTGTCAGCATTGCCCCATTCGTCACCGGCCTTTTCTTGGCTCCTCTCCGTCTAGTTTTGTGCAGCATTTTACGTAGCGCGACGTGCCGAGGTGGCAGAATTATCATCTTGTGTTTATCTAGTTGGATGCAGCGAGTGCTGAAACGGCTCTTGGTGGCTGCACAGTGTCGTCACATGCGTCTGGGACTGTGCAGGTGAATTGCGGCCAGGGTCTCGTTGATCTCGCCAGTCGTTGGTCTGTGACGTCCGGTCCCCACGCCTTTCTCCAACAACACCTCATCACTCACCACGCTGGGCCCCGACTCGGCGCGCATCTTGCCCTTCACCTTGACACGACGCGTGCCGTCCAATTTGCTTTGGGTACGGCAGAGTAGAGCAGGCTCGCACGCGGTATCTGCGCCCCTTTAAGCTGCGTCCAAGTTCGGGCTCTCTACGATAAGGCTCAACAACACGACCGACGCCTCGCACCGATCCACTGCGCCCGCGAACCACGCTCCTTGGTGCACCCAGCACAGCCATTGTGTCGCGCCTGCCTCCCGTTCAAGACCATCGTGAACTCCAGACACCTGCACAGCCTGGTTTCGCGCGGAATGACTTCGCTTCTGGTGAGCGACTTCGGTGGGAACCACTTTCACACCAACATGTTTGGCGGCGGCAGTACGCACCAGGCGCAAGAGTCTCCTGCCGGCCATCACACGCCTGTACGCCCGTCGCCGTCTTCGAGCGCCAATGCGCCGCGGCCAGTAGCTTCGTCTGCTGATGTTCCCATGGCGGATTCGGGAGCCCCGCAGTCGAGCTCAACACCAAGCCAACGATCGCAGCAGCACAACAGCTTAGAGCCAAACTCCACCGCACCCGCTGCTGACCAAGCAGTACCGACACCACCCAGTCCGACTTTCCGTCCCCGCTCGCAGCAGCCGACGCCTTCGGGCACAGACCCCGCCGTCGCAAACACGCGAACCGTTCCCCAGCCTTCGCCAGCACAGTCCCTACGATCGCCGGAAGCTTCTCCTACGCGCATCAAAGTCAAGAGTCTGTCACACATCCAGAGTTTTGCCATCGATGAGTCCAGTCCCTTCTCTCAGTCGCGCTCGCTCGCACGGCGGCAGCGACGAGACCCCGCAGAGGTTGGGCCTCAATATGAAATCAGCGAGATGCCTGTCTCAGATATAATCGAAATGGTTGCCGGACTCCTAACCAAGATCACAACAACCAACGATCGGCAGCATGACCATCTACACCGCCAAATCCCCCCATCAGACGGCACAGCGGGCTTGAGTCAACAGACCACCAGCGTCCTGGCCTTCCACGGCAAGAACGTCCCCAGCATCTCAATCCTCAGCTATCTGAGTAGAATTCACAAATACTGCCCCACTACGTACGAGGTCTTCTTGAGTTTACTCGTCTACTTCGACAGAATGACAGAGAGGGTAAATGCTGGCCCTATATCTGGTCTTCGCAAGGCTAATGAGCAGTCTGTTGAACACTCAAAGTCTACAATGTCAGCAACTCCGACCCCGGCAGAAAACGCACGACCTACATCAGCTTCCGCTCAGGCGGCGACCCCTCCTCCGTCAGGCTCCTTGGGCAAGCCATCGCAAACGCCAGGGGACAATGCCCAGCCGCCCTCCCCATCGCAACAAGATCTCGGCGTGGATGCGCTGAATCTATCCCACTTCTTTGTTGTTGACAGCTTCAACATACATCGTCTCGTCATAGCCGGCGTTACATGCGCCAGCAAATTCTTCTCCGACGTCTTCTATACAAACTCGAGATACGCAAAGGTTTGTGTTGGCCGATACACATTATGAAAACGCATGCTAACAGGTTCAAGGTCGGCGGTCTACCCTTGGTTGAACTGAACCACCTGGAGTTGCAATTTTTGCTATTAAATGACTTCCGCCTCGCCGTACCTCTGGAAGAAATGGAGGCTTATGGAACGATGTTAGTCGAGTTTTACGCGCGTGAAGTTGCCGAGCAGCATGAACGAGAAAACAGTGGAAAACAGTAATCTCGCCGCCCATCTCACCAAATTTGCTACGGTCCGTTCGACTGAGCGAAACCAGCATGACGGAGGAGGGCAGAGAAAGACTGCGGATCAACACCGAACAAACAGAAGGATTCTTCACGTCCAGTAGAGACCACAGGATACCACTATTGCGCAAACCATATGCCATGGCATATTTTTGACATCCAGAGTCTTTGTATTCTGGAATAATTTGAGAAAGGCAGACATGATGCCGAAACCCACGAGGTGACGACTTTGGTCCCAGCATGCGAGCGAGTGTTCTTCTTCCTTGGGTGTGTGTGTGTGCGTAGATTCTGGGATACCAACTGCCTGTCTTTTATTTTCAAGAGAGATTGATGACATTACGACAAAGTCTCATTCATCTGAGCTTCGTTTTCATGCTCTGCCCCTTTTGTATTCTTTGTTTTGATACCTTTTTGTGCACCATTAGGGTGGCGTTTATAGAGGTGCAATTCGAGGACATTGTTTCGATAATTATTATGCATTGGTAACCTGAAGAGCTTTGCATATGATGACCTGGTTCCTGGTCGCAGCGACTGAACAACAAAACATTCTCGCGAACCACGGTATAAGTGCCAAAAGTACACACGCATGAGGGGTAGCTCAGCCCGCCCCTCCATTCTAGATTTCTACCTTCAACCAGGATGCCAGTCTCACCTACCAGAAAAAAGCGACATAGACCCCTCCGTCCCGCCCCCCTGGATGCCAAATCGCCGCCGCTGCAAAGCCAAGCTTATCCATGAATCATGCCACCACCACCACCACACGCAGAATCCAAATTAACCCCGAACCCCCCCATCCCTGATCCCTCGCGCCAACCATATTCCACCCGTAAGTTACCTAAGCCAGGGGTAACACTCAGACTCTCGGAACAAAATATACCCACGGTGACACTCGCTCAGGTAAAATACCTAGGTTATGCACGTACCACATGTCGATCTATGTTGTGTCGTGTGTCCCGAGCATAATCTGACGCAGAGTCCACTCCGCGCGATAAAGCACACATGACACGTGAGACCTGAGATGAGACTAGGCGTGCGCGCCGCGGAAAAGGACCCTTGATAGCGGTAAGCGGTAATTGCAGATGAAATCATTTGGGCGGAAGTGCGCTGTGCGGCGGGCGGTAGGGGAATTGTGCTTGGTTTGTTTCCTTTTGAAGGGGCGTGGGTTTGTGAATTTTGTAGACTTTCCCATCGTCACTCTTTTACAAATCTTTCGGTCTCTTCTTTTGTGTCTTGCGGCTGTCGAGCATCTGGGTCATTGCTTGTCGTTATTCTTTGTTTTCGTGGGGCCTGCGCGTAGGTTGTCGTTTCGTGTTGCGTGGTTTTGCGATGCTTCGTTCGTCTTCCGCGCCTGCATCGTCGTCGACCGGTGCCTCGTATTCGTCCTCGCTATCGATAACGTCGGTCTTTCAATATGGATTTCTCGCTGCGCTAGCGTATATACTCGCTGGCGCGCCTTTGTCCTCGTTGCTTGCATCGAATGCGGGTGGCGATGCGGTGTCATCGAGTAGCGCTGGTGCGAGAGGTGGTGGTGATGTAAAAGCCAATCTGGAAAATTTGGTGATTCCGGAGCGGAATTTGAGTTGCGCAGCGCATACATATAAGGGTGTCTATGTGCTGAGTCGGGAGCCGTTGGTGGTATATATCGAAGGGTTTGTTGGTGAGGACGAGGGAAAAGAGGTTGTTGCTTTGAGGTACGTCTGTTCTTGGTTGCTACTGCTTCGAGATATCCCACGGTATAGAAAGGGACTCTGTTCTCATGGGCCATGCCTTGAAATAGTGATGCTGCATACTTGTGGATGAAGCGAACACGACTAATACTACAACCGCAGCAACCCCCACTTCACTCCCTCAACAGTATGGACCTCCGGCACCGAATCCTTCAAACCCGCGATCCGCAACTCAGAGAAAGCACCCTTGCCCCGCAGTCAAACAGTCAAATGCATCGAGGAGCGCGCCCGTGTGTTCCAAGGCTGGCGGCCCTACACTTTCATCGAGAAACTCTGGAGCCAGAGATATGGCGTAGGAGGTCACTACACATATCATTACGACTGGAGCACTGCGACAAAGAAAAGCGGGCGCGTGAGTTCCTTCATGGTGTATCTGGAAGCAAATTGTACGGGCGGAGGCACGCATTTCCCGCGCTTGGAGAAGCCTGAGGATAAGAGTTGGTGCCGATTTATCGAGTGTGGCGAGGATGGTCACGCCACTGTCTCTGCCTCGAAAGATGCAGGTGTCCCCTCGAATGGTGTTCGTCAAGAGGGAGGGCCCAAGGAGGATCTAAGCAAAGGCATCATTTTCAAGCCGATTGCTGGGAACGCAGTGTTTTGGGAGAATATGCGGAGTGATGGGACTGGATATGCGGAGAGTTGGCATGCAGGGTTGCCGGTTACGAAGGGCGTCAAGATTGGACTCAATATATGGAGTTGGTTGGCTGAGGGGTATGTGCCTGCGGATGGAGACGCTTGAAGACTATTACGAGTCAGCCGCGCGACCATAGCGTTCAATCTTCACGACACCTGCAACGATATCCTACTTCTCCATCAATATCCATCAGCATGACAATTATATTGTGGGAGGTTTCCGACACCGATATCGCGTGAGGCTGTGAAATCGAGTCTCTAGCTTTCACAGACAACCCTCTCGGTCCCATCCTCAACCCAGGCCCGTTTCCTCTGGGAGCATCGCAACAAAGAATACAGCAGATTGTCAACATGAGGAATAACGACTCCTCTGTTCATTTGATCCAGGCTTTCGACGAAGACACTGCTCATATGGTAGCATGGGCGAAATGGCACGTCTTCGAAACCACCTAGGCAGCACTCGCTTCGTTTTAGCCTTTGCGCCTTAGTCCTGGAATGAATGCGGAAGCCTGCAAGAATTTCTTTGGGGGAATGGCAGAGCGGAGGAAAGCGATCATGGGAGAGAAGCGGTGTCTCTGTAGGTTTGCGCAATATATGTGTCGCAACGTAAACTCACACCGTCTCCATACTAATAAATCTCAGACCTTCAATTGCTATATACACATCCAGAGTTGCAAGGCAGAGGTGCAGGGAGTCTCCTCATAGACTGGGGAAAGCAGCGTGCCAAAGATCTTGGTCTTTCGATCTATCTGGCGTCCACTCCCGTTGGCCATCGCTGTTACCAGAAACACGGTTTCGAAGACGTTGAGATCTACAGACTGGATTTCACCAGCTTTAATGGGCCCGTTCCTGAACAGCCGCTGATGGTGTGGGAACCGTCAGGGTTGTGAGCAAGACAACATACTATCCGTCGCTAGATCCATGTGTTATACCTCCTGGTCCGTTTGTTTCGAGGTCGCAAAGCTCAGCGCATGTTGTTACACATATCTACACGACAAAAGTTTGATCTATCGAGTATGGTCGCAGTGTTATCTTTAGATCGAAGAAACGCTAATGCTACGACGAAAAGATGTCATGATGTTCCGAAAAAACGATTAAATAGTAAGGTAGATAGAATGCACATATAAAATAAGCCATTAGGTCCCGAATCGCGCTTATCGTCAAACCTCCAAAGCTACTCACAACTTCCACAGCCTCAACAACCTAGAAGATGAGTTACTGTCACGGGTGAGAAAAATGCCAAGTATGACTCATCCTTTGGTCCTCCACCAAATGTCAATGAGCGTTAGTCCAACGGCATATTACCCTTGTAAACATGGCCGTGAAGACACACCGTTCGATATGTGTTGACTTGTAACAGTCGGCGTCAACCCACTTGGCGCATTCTAGCTTGCCTACCACGGAGCCACTTTCCGCGTCCGCGTAGTCCTTGACTGACTTGTAGTCGCACGTGTCGCCGAAGACGCCCGTGATGCCTTTCATCTCGTCGAACATCTTCGGTGTCGATGCGTCATCGTCCTCCCAGGCTGTAGCTGAACGACACACATCGACGTCTTCGTAGGAGGCCAGTCCTAAACGACCGAAACGGCCGACGGTGCCGGCGCTGGCACCCAAGTCATAGGTGAGGATGTCGTAATAAGGGTGGTATCCGTTATGAACTGGCGGCTTTGATGGTTCGGGTTCTGGTTTGGGTGTCGGCTCCGGCTTCGGGGGTGGAGCTGGAGGTGCGATGTCTTGGTTGTACTCTGGATCGATGCGCCAAGCCAGGCAATTGTTCTCCAAGACACCTCCTTGCTTGTCTGCTATGGTGTTTTGGTCGCAACCATCGATGATTCGAAGGAGCTGCTTGTTGCATTCTCCCTCATCAACGCGCCATTGACAGTTGCTCTTGAGCTCCAGCCGAACCAACATGTTGAGGCCAGCCTTGTGTTGCTCGTCCCAGCCAAAGTTCAGTTCCAAAGCTTGGAAGTCATTGCTCTTGTACAAAAACTCGTTGTACTGTGTGCAAAACTCTTTGGCACCGAAGACCATATTGTCTCTCGAAGCGGCTTGACCACTGTCATAGCAGGTCAAGTCATTCTGGGTCATATCGGGTGACTGAACGGGGGGTGGCCGGTCGTCTCCACCTCCATTCTCTCCTCCGCCGCCGCTACCACCATCTCCACCGGGGTCGCTTGGATCCTGATCGCCGGGAAGGTTGATAGGTATGCAGGTTTCCCCAGTCTCTTGCTCCTCAACTTCTTCTTCGCTTGGATCTTCACCGCCACCAACATCACATTGCAAACCGTTGCAATCATTACCTGCAGGCGTACAGTTCTTGCCAGAGCATGTCCTGCACTTCGGCTTGCTACACGTCATGCAGTCTTTGCCTTGGCAAGAAACACAAGATGCACCCTTGCAACCCGCACAGTTAGCACCAATACAGATGTTGCAAGCGGGACCACGACAGCTGAAACAGTCTAAACCGTCACAGCCAACGCAATCCAAACCAATGCAAATGTTGCACAGTAGGCCGAGTTTGCATCCTCCGCCGCCTCCTCCGCCGCCACCACCACCGCCGCCGCCGCCACCGGAATCGCAGTCATCGCCTTTGCAGTCATCATCTTCGTTCTCATCGTCATCGTTACTACCACCCCCAATCTCGTCTTCCGTGATATACGGTGGGCACAGCATCGCCATCGATATGAACGGGCACGGTGTAGAGAAGGGCGATGTTGTTGGTGATGGCGGCAAACCAGAAACGAACGTGATGCTAGGTATAGCAGACGTCACCCTGCTTGGAAAGGGACTCGGTGTTCCGGTAGCACTCGTGATGATGGTTCTTCCGGCAGGGTCGATCAACGTAAAGCTTGGCCATACTGGTGTCGTGTATAATGTTACTCCTGTAGTGATGGTCGCGGGTAGATTAGACGTCGCCGTACTTCCCCCTCCTCCACTGCCGCCGCCAACTACAATAGTCGAAATCCAGATGACGGACACTGTCAGGGGAGGGCGGGTGACAGTGGTGGTGAATCCTGAACTCGTGACCGTAACGAGTGGGTAGCGTGTCCTTGTCGTGAACTTTGTATACGGTGGCAAGACTACTGTGCAAGGAAAATCGCATGTGACCGTTGGCTTGTCGCTATCCCAAATCTTCGGGTCGATCCAAACCAGATCAGTGCGGTTGTTGCCAGAGCCGCTGCCGCCATTGGCACCGCCACTACCACCAACACTTGCATCGAAATCGATTGACCAAATCATCGTACCACCAAGACACATGGAGTTTGCGAAATCCTCTCTCATGGCGATGGTTTCTTCGTCGTCGAAGCCTACCCAGCTATCACCCCCGTAAGTCATGTACTTCACCATTGCTGTCTTGTTGAGGTATGGGGTGTAGCCGTGCTCTTTGATCATGTCTCTGATCTCCCGGTTTGACAAGACACCTTCGAAAGCTGTACATTTACCAGCGGCTCCAGGTCCCGTGAACTTGCATTGATTCATGGTGCCACAGGCAGGGTCGGCGAGTTTGTATGTGCGACCGTAATAAGCGAGCCCGATGTTGATCTTTGACGGATCAACACCATCGAACCAAAGCGGCTTGAGATTGTTGTATAGCTCCGTGATGTCAGTGTGAGGACGCACAATGGAGCCTAAGCGCAGAGTCAGCATGGTAAGGCATCGTCGGAGTAATTTAGGCCACCTACCAAGGGCTTTCACATCCGTATCCCATGGGCCGTGCAGGTCATATGCCATAAACCCCATGAAGTCGACGTAAGGTTGCATGGCTTTCGGTTTAAAGCCACGAAGATACCAATAGTCAGGGGCAAGTGTGAGGGACAAGCCAAAGCGAGATCCGAATGCAGCTCGCATCTCTTTGACCAACAGCACCAGGTTGTCGGCGTCGCCAGGTCGGCCACCGCGCTTCTCGTCGACAGGGTATTCCCAGTCCAGATCCGCTCCCTGAAACCCATATTTCTGCATAAAGGCTATCAGCGACGTGATGAAGCGAGCACGATTCGCTGATTTTGAAACCATGTCGCTCCATGCCATGTGATATGGGCCAGGATCTGAGAAGGACCAACCGCCTATGGCACACCAGGTTTGCAGCGTGTTTGAAGCCAAGCTTGTGAATTCGGTATATTGTTCGACATCGGCCGGGTTCATAGGTGTCATCTCAAAGGTGCTAGGGTCGAAGAAGACGAAAGAGTAGAAGAGGTGTGTGAGTCCTTTGGTGTTGATCTGTGACGGACTGATTCGATCGCACTGTCGTTCGCGCACATTCCATCCTTGATAGTAACCGATGTGTCGACCCGAGGAAGCTGAAGTTCCAGTGCAAGATGGGGATGGGTAGATTGTGCACGACCCAAATCCCTTTTGGCATGGAGTTACGCCAAATTGCGGTTCAGGGTCGTAACAATGCACATTCTCAGTACCGCACCAGCCATAGTAACTGCAGCAAAGATCAAGAGCACATGGTGTGTTTCCATCTGCGGAGTCTATGCCACACATAGCTTTAGCGTCGCAGTTGGATTGGCACCCAGCGCCGCAGTGAGCTTCCTTGAAGCCGCACTTCCCATCAGCGCTGCAGCAACTATCATCCTTGCAAGGCGATCCAGGTCCACATTGAACAGGTCCATCGCGTTTTTGGAGGGGTGTGAAAGGAGTCGTTCCGTTCTGTATAGTATTGTCGTCAGTATCGGCATGAGAACGAAATTCGTGGAACGTTCGGTGTTTTCCATTTGCGTGTGACCAACTCTGACGACGAGCTTTTACATCGCGCTTTTGAAGTCGCGCAATCGTGGAGTTACTTGCTAGATTACCGCTTGGTATAGTGCTAAAGTTGCTGTTTGCGACAGAAGCACCGCTTTCTATATTGGCCAAGATGTACGCTGTTCCAAGATCGAGAATGTCTAGCGGACGGGAGGAATGAAGACTGAAACTACCTCTCCCACGGCTAGAGTTGTCGTATATCGAATCCAGGAAAGAAGAGTTCTGCGACCAATCGGAGTCGTTGGCAACGATGTTGGCGGCCCCAAACCCGAACTCGCCACCCGATGCAGCGTAGTTTGTGGCAGCGATCTTGGTCTCTGACCAGGAGCCATTGAGAAGAATGTCTACACCTGGCCAATCTTGTATGTCCTTCCGGGTCAAGCTGGACATGTATCGTAGGTGTTCAGTCGTATTCATGTTATCCGTGCCATCACCAGTTCGCCTGCTGACCTTGGTATTCCACTTTGTCGCATAATTGTCCCCCATCTTGACTGCAAACAAAGAGAGAATGTCAGTCCACGTTCAGATGAAAATTGACTTGAATCTGAGTGACTTACACCCGGCGGGCGGATCGTTAACACCGCTTGAGTCATCCAAATTTACAGCGATGAGCATAGCATAATTGGGCTGTTCAGTTGTCGGTATCTTCAACTCTTCCAATGCAAGACTGTGGAGCTTGCCCTGAAGAACACCGTGAGTTATTCCCTGCCAATCTTCGGCCATGTATTAGTAAAACGGTCTCATCCAGAGGTGCTAGCGACAAGACATATTGTGGATGGAGGAGAGAGGCTATGCTGTAGACATCATCTACTCACTTTGCTCAGACTTGATGCTTTCATGGCGTGGGACGGGTGCACCACCTGAACAACCCTTGTTCATTGACATGGGCGCGCAGAATGTGTTACCTCTGCTGCCGTCACCTTCAGGGAGGATATTCATGCCTGGAGTGCCAATGCCGCCCTCTACGAAACTGTATTAGTGAAGAATGTCAGTCACAGCGCAAGTAGCTCAAGGATCGGTTGACGTGATGGAGGCTGACCTTCTCGGTGGCCATTCTTCGCATGTGTATCGTCGTCCGCTTCGTCTTATGAGCCTAATGAAATTAGATCTTGGTAAGCCAACAGGTTTTTCACACGTCCATGTGAGTAAAGAACGTCGTACCTGTTACGAGCTGGATCTCCTATCGGTTTGCTAATGTCGATCTGGTATGAAGCTTCAAGCTCCCACTCATTCAGAGGGTTGATAGTTTCCACTGCGGTGGTCCAGTGGTCTGGCATGATAGCTGGCTGTATCACTGCTCCGTTCCTTTTCTGAGGGCACTCATTCTTCTTCTTGAAGTTTTTGCACATCTTGTCACCCCTTTTTTCGGTCACTTCGGAGTTCAAGTCATAGCCGTAGATCTGTGAAGACCCGGCTCCATACTGGGCTAGCGTCCGATCCTTGCCGCGATCTGTCTCTAGCCATTCCTTCGCATTTTTACAGATAGCTTTCATGTAGTAGCAGTTGTAAGTTAAAACAACAATTGTCTTAGGCCTAAGAACGCGTCTGAGAGGATCACCTTTCTCTCGACGCCAGTGAGCTACGGAACAAGTGTCATTAGCTTTGTGTAGCGTGATTGGGTCACGCCAACCAGTAGACTTACGTGTCTCTTCTCCATTGTAGAGCTTCATTTGGTACTCTTGGATGAACTGACCCCAAGCGAGGTTGTAGATGGACAAGCCGAAAAGTATCAGACATAGCTTGCGCTGAACAAAATTTACGAATGATGAAGCCATGTCTTCGTCGATGACTGATCGGAATGCTGTAAGTTGAGGAACCTAGAAGGGAGTAAGTGAGATTGATCTTAGGACCTCATTTCTCGTGTCAGACCCCCTAGTAGTGTTCGATCTCGGTATAGTACAGTTGACCAGGTCTTCGCACAGGGTCAATGCACATGCAGTATTGCGGAACAGGTAGTTGCATATTGCACGCGGGCAACATGCCGTTCTCGGCTGCGGACCGGACCTCCCGCACCGGCAGAATATCTCTTTCCTGGAATTGGTACGATCCTGTTGATAGCCTCTGATCACTCCAGATTTGTCGTTCTCCGTCAGACAACTTCAAGCGACTCGTGAGAGCGCGCCCGAACGGTCGGCCCGGCAATCCGAGAATCACACCTCTATACTTTGATCGCCACGAAGATGTTCCAATACATCAAGAAAGTGAGCAATGCACAGCCTCAATGCGACCTAGGCATGGGTCTTTGCTCCTGACGGTTGCTTGTGGGAACGCCGATACTGTTAACCGCGCAGCGATAGCCGTCGTACATTAATCCGGTCCGTGAGTCTGCGATACAACACTCAAAGCGGATTGAATGGATAATCTCGAGATTATTTGCGTCGTAGTCATATCGCGGAAACCTTTCATCCGGATAGGCGCCCTTGGCGAAGGATCTCATTCTGCCGAGGCCGGGATGCAGGAAGCGACCTCGTCTGCACACTCACAACTCTCTTCTCTGTTTCCTGTGAACCCCTCTCACAAGACCGTAAAACTTTCACTTCGTTGGTCATCCGATCGGTTATCATGGCCCCGTCCAGCACATCGAATGAAATCCGCATTGAGCCAGGAGCTGAGGTTCTAGCAGACGTGAGCATGAATAATTCGCATCCAGTCTCGCAGCATGATAATCTCGGAAAGAGAAAACCGTTCGTACGGGTAGAATCCTTGGATCGTCTCAAATGGAATGTACTCGCTTCACCATCGACAATCGAGGCCGTCGACTTTGATGAGTCGGGTGAGGTGTGCTGGCGACCCCTGTTGTTGGACCCAAAGCATCCTCTAGCCGATGAAGCTGTAACCGAACTACCCATTCCTCGAATGGGTGTCAAGCTGGTTATGATTGAGTATTGGAAAAGTCTGGGCATGATGGATGAGGCCCCGCCGCCTCTGGTCATCGACAATACTGACGGACGAACCATCACCATTGAACAATTCGTTCTCAGAGTCTCCGAGTACGCCTACAGCCTACGAGAAATGCTGTGCGAAATCGAGGATCGGGAACCATCGTCACAGGAGAGTGCTGAGATCTACTACTACTCGACTGGTGCACCAAAACTTCAAGAGCCTGGAAATCTGTATGTATTCCCTCTGAACTTCAAGACCAATGAATCGAGCTCGGTTCACGAGATAGAGGCACAATGGGTGCGAAGGGAACGGTTATTTGTCGAGAACTATGGGGGTTAAAGCCGAAGAGGTGTTCTACATCTGCCCTGTAAGATGCACCTAGCATGCCAAGTACTCTATACGTGCTAATCTCCGTGTCTACATAGCGGGTTCTACAACCTTGCAACCGAGATTGAACCCTGCATTAGGCGCTTGCGTGCATGTCGAGTGTGCACGGTAATCTAGGTATTAGATACTCTCAGCCCCTTGTACATCAGATTAAATCTCAGAGCATCAAGTCTGTCATACCTTTCGCAAAACTCGGCATGACTGTATTCGGATATGTCTTCCTCTTCGCAGCGTTGTTGCTTCCTCGAGCAGCCGCTGAAGTGCGATGTCGCTTCAACACCACCGCCCCAACACCCGTGACCTACTACACATGTACTGAGCTTGCGCTCAAATACGGAATCACGATTGAGCACTTTTTCATGCTCAATCCCCTCC
>Ga0265780_10003435_pt1 | contig 20818 bp, 22 predicted proteins | sample P1T30metagenome_FD_192432 | JGI IMG/M metagenome (GOLD analysis project Ga0265780, IMG submission 192432) | Plant litter microbial communities from East Loma Ridge, Irvine, California - P1 T30 | ecosystem: Environmental > Terrestrial > Plant litter > Unclassified | place: USA: California...
TACTCTCGTAGAGCACGTCCTACGACCATCCGCATCCGCATCCGCGAACCTGACCAGCAGATCGTCAGGCAGAAGTCTGCGGCCTACTTCCTCGGTTGCACTGCCTCTTGCGCCACCTCCCGCATCAACTGCACCGACTGCACCAGTTGGCACACTCAAGAAACCGTCCCCCACTCCATCGATCAAGCGCGGCAAGGCCGAGAAGCTCCTCAAAGAGCACGGCAGTCCGCCAGGATTGCGAGTCACTGCAGGTGGCAGAATCGTACCCAGTGATCTCGCGCCACTTGGAACCTCCCGCTTCCCTGACAACGCTTTCAAGCCGCCGACTCTACGCGTCGCCCCAAGCAACATGATGCCCATGCAGAATATGGCAAACGGCACCGCACCTCCACGCATCGAGCTCGTCGGTGGACAGCCAGTCATCTACATCGGTGATCGCATATTTGCTCTTCCAGCGATGAACCCAACCCCAACCACCGCCTTGGACAATGCTCCCTCGAACGATCCCACTGCGAAGCCAATGCCCGACCCACCAACGCTGACCGGCCGCGGCAGCATGAACGGACTGTCCTTCGCTCCTCCGCGCGCCCATTCGACGTCTCCCTTCTCCGGAATGGATCTGGCTACGCTCAAGGCTCAGCAGACGCTCAAGAAACAGGAGCTCCGTCAAGTGGAGCAAACAGAGGTGCTTCAAGCCAGCCATCAGACCGAAGCGTGGCGCGCCGGCATCATCGAGAAGAAGCGTTGTCTCATCGTCGAACTCGATGCGCTCCGCAAGTCGATCACAGCCCTTGAGAACGACCAGACCACGACAGTACAATCGAACTCATTCCTCGGACCGATCGGTAGCGTGCCAGGTACGGCGCCTGTGCCCTCGTTCGTGCCTCAACTGCAGCAGCCGATGCCACAGGCCATGTTTGGATACCCTTCTGCCAACCCATACACGCCCATGATGATGTATCAGACGCCGTACGGCGGGTTTCCCAGCTTCCCAACCACGGACTCAGCACCTTCGGTTGTTGTGCCTCCTGCCCATCCACCCACCTCTCCGGGAGCAGGCAATCGCCGGTCTCACGCGGTTGCAATCAAGCCACCGCAAGCAGGTATGGGCAAGCCGATGCTCAACCCCAAGAGCCCGACGTACGAGCCTGCCTCGCAGTCGGCTTCCGCATGCAACGGTGCCCTCCCTACACCCTCGTCTCCGAAGCGTTCGCCATGGCGTCGTCAAGGAGAGCGACAGTCGGACAGATACCAGAAAGACACACTCTCGCAGAAGCCCAGTCTCTCTAGCATAGACACAACAGACTTTTTCCCTAACAACACTCATGAGCATTCCACCACGCGCCTAGCTCCGGCCGCGGTCGACTCCAAGCAACCTGCTAACGACAGTGCGGTTGTTCCTCTTACACCCGAAAAGCATTGGCCGGCAAGCCCATGGAACGAAGGCCTATCAGGGCGGTCGAAGACGAACGAGTCGAAGCTCACCTCATGGCCTGAGGCCTTTGGCAAGCAACAGTCCTCGTCTTCTCTGAGACAAACCGCCGGACGCCAGCCATCTGCTGCGGTGATGGAGCGCGCGCCTGTTCTTGGTGCTTACGCACAAGACTCTACGGCGGGCAACAACGCGCCGACACGATCAGCTTCTGAGCAACGCACTGGCACTGAGGAGAACTGGCCCTTCTCGCACAAGGTGGTGGCGCATACTCCAACAACATACCAGGAAGGATATCAAGCTGGATACGACCACATGGGCATGCCCGACAACCCAGAAGTCCTGCAAGGTTACATCCAGGGCTTGCTTCACTTCCTGTCCGACGAGTCCAAGAAGGGCCGCATCGAAGCCCATCTGCGGGATCCTTATGTGCGCAGCGTCGAATCACGAACCCCTTCGCTTCGAGGTCTGGTTGCTGGCTCAATGCCGCACGACTCTGCAGTCAGTATGAGCTTCGCTCGCAACACTGGCCAAGCTGGACACAACGAAAACGTTCGCGCGTCCACGGATAATCTTTCCGGCAACATGCGTCGAGATTCGGCATGCAGTCCCCAAGGAAGCGCCAAAGATGTTCCAGTCTCGTACGCACTGTTCAATGAAGCCGCATACACCTCTCGCCAGCGTAGCGTTCCGGGCATTCAGTATCCCAACCCAGGCAGCCAGTTCTCCGAGAGGCTCCTGCCGGGCCGCCAGATCGCCTTCGCCCCGAGTGAGAACGAGAATGGCAGACCAGGTCAGCAGAAAGGTACTATGTCCCGTGTCGAAGCACCCATGCCAAACGGTGGCTTCTCACGACAGTTCTCTGGTGCTCAGCTCCAGAACCGTGGCTACGGCACGCCGCTCTCCAACCAGCGCTTCTATCCAACTCCCAAAGAGCTGACCCCGAACGGGATCAACGGAGATACCCTGCCTACTATGCGGCCTTTCGCTGACAACCGCTTGTCAGGCCTGGACGGAGCCATGGACGATCTGGCAGACTTGGTCATGGAGACCAAGGTCGACGACAACCGTACCGTTCCCGCTCGCCAGTCCGCCGAAGCACCAGTTCCGGCTCAGCCCGAGGTTGAAGAAGAGACGGCCTCTTGCTTCAAGTCGAGCAGCAAGAGCAAGCAGAAGGCTCCAGCATCTCCTGCGAAGTCCACTGCTCACACTCGAGACAACAGCGTCTCGTCGCCCAACCCACCGAGCTCCCCGAAGAAGTCTGGCGAGCACTCCCCGACGAAAGCCAAGATCGAACATGTCACCAACAAGTTCAGGCGGGCCAAAAAGGACGACCCACGCACGATGTCTGCCGAGGACAAGACGAGGCGCTCGGAGAAGTGGCGACAGCGTTTCCAGGTCATCAAGAAGACAGAGATCGAGGAGATTGAGGCACACCACCGCAACACCAAGAACTAAGGCACCGGATCCTCCACACTATCACGTTTTCTTGGATATTACTGGCGATGTGCATGACGACGTTCTTAACCACACCACGTTCGTTGAGCTTCCGCGACACTCTTATCGGCTACACCAATCCTCAGCATGACTTTTCTCTGCGTTGCCAATGCATCGTTCACGGCGCCGGTCGATATCGATACCAGGTAATGGGGTGGCTGCAGATCCGGCCGAACGATGCATCCTTTATGGTTTTTCTACTGGATCAGGATTTTCTTGAGTATGGTGTCTTGCTGGGAACGAGACGGTGTATGGGTATTCTGGTGGCTGCTCTCCGGCTTGCTTTCCTGCACCCTGTCCTTCAGCACATTGCGCCATCAGGTCTTTGACAATTGTATAATAGCTATCGACATACTCAGCCTTTTGTATAGTATCAAGAAAAAATCTTCTCCGAGTTGCCTTCTTCTGCTCCATGAGGTGTCCCAACTTTTGGTACTTGCCAACCCAGCTCCAAGTTAGTCACAGCACAATTGAGCAAGATGCCGGATCACTTTTGAATTCAAACGACGCGTATCGCAGATGTAACATGGACACGGCGCAGCTCAGACAGTGACCGCAATTGGTCCGATGACGTGACGTTGCCCTTCTTGACAGCTCCGCAAATGCTGATAAATCGAGACGGCGGTCCTCGTGGGGTACACAGCACATAGCAAGTGGCGGCGCAGAGGCTCTTCGCAGTGGCTGCTGCATCAGCAGTACGGCTTGCGTGGTGCTTGGAAATGCAGCGCAGTGGCCATCCCGTGCAGTGAAGGATTGACCATGACTGCGAATGAATAACAACAGCGCAGAACAAGAACGAGTTTGCATGCCATGTCCCAGGCCGTTGGTCGTTTCGAACTTCTGGCCGAGATTCTAGTCCCCACCGCCATCTTGGGCTTGGGCGCCTTCCCGCTTCCATCATTCGCCGCTGCGCTTTGACAGCCACGGCCCACGGCTCTGTCCCGAATCCCAGACTAACCTGTGCCCTGCTGCAACTCCTCATTCTAGCTGATTAGCCGGCGTCGAGAGATTCACAGCTGCAGCGCCGCCAGCACTTTCACCGTCTGCGCCATTCTTTCACACGCCGCGCTCAAGCCACACATCCCCAACGTCGAACAGCCGCCCTGCACTGCGACATCACCGCTGCCGCCCCGGAATGGCCCTCTACTGACCCTCGACACACCCACTGCACTCCACGCCCACGCAGCCAGCCGTAGCATGACGCAGCTCTTCAGCTCCTCCGCATCCACGCACACCAACATGACGGAGAAGCGCACCTTCTCCGGCGTCTCGCTGTCCACCAACAAGCCCGTCAACGGCTCCAACAGCCACGTCTCCCAGCGCATCAAGAGCTTCTTCCGCATCAACAGCAGCAATGACGCCGCCAAGCCGTCCGACGAGTCTGCCTCCTCCAAGAACGAGAAGTCGGGCTTCCGTGGCTCGCGCTTCATGCCGCACATGTCCCGCAACCGCTCGCAGACGGTCGCCAGCGAGGGCAATGGCCTCGACGACGCCCTCTCGCCCACCGCCCACGCCAACCCGTACTTTGCCCACCAGGGCCCGCCAGCACTGCGCCATCACAACCAGGGTAGCGTGCCCCCATCGCCGCCCGACAGCCCTTCTATCACCACAACCAAGCCCGACGGCTCGGGCGCTGATGCCACCACCGCTGGTAAGGAAGAGCTGGCGCGGAAGCTGCGAAGGGTAGCCTCGGCACCAAATGCCCAGGGCCTGTTTGCGTCAGGAAAGTCTGATGGCCGGCCACAGACCGCAGAGCTCGGCAAGCAGCCCGTCCTGCACCACCCCAATTCCTCGACATTGAGCATGGTGGAGACGGCCCAAGCCGAGCCAAGCACCCACCTCATGCCAGTCGAGAACGGCAAGTCGATACCCACGCCAGGACAGATACGCCAGTCGGTTGCATTCCGTCGGACATACAGCTCCAACTCCATCAAAGTCAGAAACGTCGAAGTTGGACCGGGGAGTTTCGACAAGATCAAGTTGATTGGCAAGGGCGACGTCGGCAAGGTGTACCTGGTGCGAGAGAAGAAGTCGAGCAGATTATACGCCATGAAAGGTATGCTATCTGTGACTGCGATTGTGACGCCCACTGACATGTTCTAGTTCTCAGCAAGAAGGAGATGATCAAACGTAACAAGATCAAGCGCGCATTAGCCGAGCAGGAAATCCTAGCCACAAGCAACCACCCCTTTATTGTTACTCTATACCACTCTTTCCAGTCCGAAGACCACCTCTACCTCTGCATGGAATACTGCAGCGGCGGTGAGTTCTTCCGCGCCCTCCAGACCCGGCCGAACAAGTGCGTCGACGAAGATGCGGCGCGATTCTATGCTGCTGAGGTCACGGCCGCGCTTGAGTATCTCCACCTGATGGGCTTCATTTACCGAGACTTGAAGCCAGAAAACATCCTGCTTCATCAGTCTGGTCATATCATGTTGTCAGACTTCGATCTGTCGAAACAGTCGGAACCCGGCGGTCGCCCGACCATGATCATGGGTACACGAAGCGGCACTTCTTCCAACAACCTGCCAACAATCGATACGAAATCGTGTATCAACAATTTCAGGACCAACTCGTTTGTAGGCACCGAGGAGTACATCGCGCCCGAGGTTATCAAGGGTTGCGGGCACACCAGCGCCGTCGACTGGTGGACTCTCGGTATTCTGATCTACGAAATGCTGTTTGGCACAACCCCGTTCAAGGGTAAGAACCGCAACGCAACCTTTGCCAACATTCTTCGGGACGATGTACCGTTCCCGGAAGGCTCAGGTGCGCCGCAAGTATCAAAGTAAGTCGTGTTGAGCGATGATTGCTTTACAGTATTAACCTTTCGCAGTTTGTGCAAGGGCATCATTCGCAAGCTCCTGATCAAGGACGAAACTCGCCGATTGGGCTCCCGCGCAGGAGCGTCAGACATCAAGACTGCGCCCTTCTTCCGCACCACACAATGGGCGCTTCTGCGTCATATGAAGCCACCGATTGTTCCGCACCAGGGTGCTGGTGTTGAGACACCCAACTTCCGCAATGTCAAGGAGAGCCAGAGCATAGATATCGGAGCCTCCAAGGTCAAGGGCGTCCCTCTCGACTCTGGTCTCGCCACGCCCATGGGCGAGATTGCGGATCCTTTTGAGGAGTTCAACAGCGTCACACTTCACCACGACGGTGACGATCACCATCAGCAGCAACATCAAAGATCTCACATTGAGCCACTCACGCCTCAGAGCTCCAGTTCGCACCGATAGAAACGTTGATGATGGAGAAGCTTTGAGGAGGACGATCGCTGCATCACTTTTGGAAGGCGTTACATTGCTCATCTCCCGATTCCACTCTTTACTACGGCTTGATAGACTTTGTGTTTTACTCTCTCATGGCAGCGGCGCTTATTGACTCATCGTACTATACTTCTGCGCAAGGTTACAGCCACTATCTGGCACACTAAGCCGATAAGGACAACATGTTGTTTTGGCGTTGGCATTCTGTTTTGGCGCATTTCTGAGCGAGGGTCACACTGTAAGGAAGAAGACGGTGTCTAAGAGTGGCGGCTGCTTGGACGAAAAGAACTTAGCTGGATCGAGACATTACCGCAATGAGACGAGTATTCAATGTCAGACATTTCACAGATAACTAAGGAAACCCGCTGGTGCACATGTGATCTTGCGATGATTCGTGAAGTCGATGCATTGACCACTCGGAAGTCACGTCTTCCCCGCAATGCATGTTCGCAACACCAGTTTGAGCAACGACGCGACGAACTCACGCCCAGATCTCCAATTCACTCCCACAACCTTCCAGCACGACGACCGCGAGACACGGGTCTTGTCCGAACACCCTTTTTGTCGAGCCGATCAGCTGCGCCTTCCAGAGCACCGCCGTAAACACATACCCCCACATCCTCGCGCGACACCACGACAATACACACACGAGTTATCTTGACGCAGATAATGGCATCCGAAACCTCCGACCCGCACCTCTCCGCCTCTACAGCCACACAAAGCGACGAAACGCTCTCGCCGCTTGAACAAGAAGTCCTAGACGAATACGCGCGGTTACTGGGGAACTTGAACAACGTTAGGCATCCCCAACACCCAATGCTAGAACTGCACGACTTGGCTAACGCTTCTCGGTTCAAAGATGTCCTCGCTTCTTCTCGATTTGTCGGATTCGCCGAGCGCGGCTATATTGGATGGTCTGAGGGGCTTGGAGAGGAAGACGAGTCTTGTGTTTACGTTGTTGAAGGCGAGTGTGTATAGTATTGTGTTGAATCAGCAGATTGGGGAGGGGGATGAGGAGGGGGATGGGAGTGGGGAGAGGGGGAGGGAGAGTATGGATGGGTAGGATGAAAGAGTTGGGATGATGTGTAAGGAAGCGAAACAATGGGGATGGAATGGAGCGCGGATGCGAAAGACGATATGATATGATACCCACTTTGCTTCGGCGCATATAACCAAGAGACGGGCGTTTCCAGAAATGCGATTGATATGATACACATGCAAGCCGTCTACAACGGAAGCCCCCAATGCTATGCAAACGCGACTCGACTAATGTACACTCCCACCATAATACACCTTCCGCGCATCCACCATCTTCTTGCCTCTCGCCCGCGCAATCTCGTCCGGCAGTTTCTGGCTCGTCAGCGCCTCCCACGTCGCCTTGATCACGTTCATCTTGTTGCGCGAGCGCGGTGTGCGTGCGGCGAGGTCTTGTAGGCCGGCGGCGCGTGCGAGTTCGAAGATGAGGTGCTGGGTGCGGAGACCAAAGCCTGTTGGGGTTTGTTAGTTGGATGTTGCATGAGTATGTGGTAGGATGGGACTTACCTGGCGGTCGTGCGAAGAGCTGCACTTTCGTCGCGCCGACCTTCATCTCCAGATCGCCGAACGTGGTCCTGTTCTCGTAGCGCGGGACGGGACGCATGTTCCTAATCGCACTCATGACGCTTTGTTTCCGTCCTTCGTCGGGCTCCACCGACTTGCCCTCGCCCACACCCAGTAATCCGTCTTGGTTCCCCGCAATGGTCAGGTAGTACAGACTCCTGATCTTGCCCATGCGTGTCTGGTTGGTGACGCTGTGCACGACAAGCGTCTTCACGCGGATACTGCGCAGCTTCTGCTTGTCCCAGCCAAGATACTGTAACAGTCGCTTCTGCCGCGGGTCTTCCTCTTCCTCGGTAGAGAGGCGGCGTGTCTGGCGGGCCATGCGGTTCTCGAGGCGTGGGAGGTCGGGCTGTATGACAGAGTAGGCGGGATCGGCGAGCGTCTCGAGGACGGCCTTGTTGTTGGACGTGTACACTGCGCGGGGGTCCATGGCGGCCTGGGACATTGAGGCTTCGATGGCGTCTTGCAACGCCTGTTCCTGTGCCTCGTCGAGCGTGCCCTCTGGGATGCCGTCGGGGTACATCTTGGCCAGATTCTGGGTGGCGAGCTGGGCTATTGCTGCGTCGCGCTCCACATCGTTGGCGAATCTAACATGGGTTGAGCCGGCGGGGAAGTTTTCTTGCGATATCCACGGCTTCTTGTCTGTGACGGGATCCACTTCGGCGAGATCGTCCTCGTATGGCAGTCGCCATGGATCCGACCTCTCTTCTCCCTGTATCATGACATCTCGTGGGTCGATTGCTGCTTCGGCGGCCTTGATGGCGGCGATTTGCGAGGGCGTGTACTTCTTCGCGAGCAGCTCCGTCTCCGAGGTGTCATATCTGGGGTATTCGGCTTCGGCGGCTTCGTTGAGGAGTTTGAGGTCGTCGGCTTTTATCGACGGGTAGTGCGGTCTTCGCTTGCGTCCTTGCCGTATTGCGGAGGTCTGGAATGATCGCTGTGGTGTCGCCTTGGGCAGAGTCGTGGACGTGGCTTTGGTGAAGAGACATCTCGCGGGGCGCCAGACGCTCATGGTGGTTTGACCCTGTCGTCGGAGGGCAATTGGGTGTCTTGGAACACAAAGCGACCACTCGCGTGCATGTGCGGCTCATCCACAAGTGAAGTTGGAGCTCCGAGAAAAAGATGCGCTAGGAAGGTCGTAGCCAATCGCCGCCTCTCCCAAAGACTGACTAACATGACTTTTTTGATCTCACACACTTCTTGCACTTCTGCATGTTCTTACAAAATTGGACACGATCGCTGCGACCACTTTCGTTTGGATCGCCAAATATCAGAGTTGGATTATTCAGAATGGCTTCCTCCTCAGACAATGTGGCGCCCATCGAGAGCTCCGGAGGAAAGAGATATGCCGAAACGCCATTGAGAAGCGAGGAAGGCCCACGAGGAAACTACAGATTCAAAAACAAGAGAATGAAGAACGGACATGCGGAGGCGAGCAAGATCCTGAAGACCAACGGCACCAACGAGGAGATTTTACTGGGAGATGTTACCGCACTCATCAAGAAAATGGACCTGGAAAAAGAGGGTGACAGAACCTCGAAAGATCTACCAGAAAAGTTCTCCGAGATTGAGGTCACGATCAAAGAAATATCTTCCACTGGCGATGGACTTGGATTCCAAGAGGGTACAGATTCCGACCAAGTCTACGTCGTGCCGTTTACAGCCCCAGGAGACACGGTAACCGCTCGGCCCTTCAAGCACTACGAGAAAGAAAAGTACACCATGGCCGACTTCGTCAAAGTGACCACCCCCTCCCCCCACCGCGATCAATCCCTAGTGAAATGCCCCTACTTCTCCAGCTGCTCCGGCTGCCAATTCCAAATGCTCCCCTACGACTACCAACTCCAACACAAGAAGACCATCGTCGAAAAAGCCTACAAGAACTTCTCCAACCTGCCGCCCGAACTCATCCCCGTCATCGGCGACACCATCGGCTCACCACTCCAATACGGCTACCGCACGAAACTCACCCCACACTTCGACGGCCCCCCAGACGCGCGCCGAAGTGACGGCCGCAACGGCATCAAGCGCACTTTCAAGGAAGTGCCCCCCATAGGTTTCATGAAGAAAGGCACGCGCACCACCCTAGATATCGAAGACTGCCCCATTGGCACAGACGCCGTGCGAAACGGCAACAAGCGTGAGCGCGCGCGCGTAGCAGCTAACATCGGAACCTACAAGAAAGGCGCCACCATCCTCCTGCGCGAAAGCACAGAGCGTATACCAAAGTCCGAATACGACGCATCTGCAGAAGACGACGCCGACGCTGTCATCGAAGACGTGGGCGAGTACGTGCACAGAAAGACGTGCATCACCGACGCAAACGCCAGGTCGACGGAATACATCGAGGACTTCCAATTCGTTAATCCGGCTGGATCTTTCTTTCAGAACAATAATTCCATCTTACCCGTCTTCACTTCGTATATTCGCGAACACATTCTGCCCACCACACCCGGCCACAACATCACGCACCTCATCGACGCATACTCTGGCTCTGGGCTCTTCACTATCACGCTGTCCAGTCTATTCAAGTCCTCGCTGGGCATCGATATAAGTAGCTCGTCCATACAGTCCGCAACAACAAATGCGCGCCTGAACAATCTCCCCGAAACATCGACGCGCTTCATCGCCGCCGACGCAGCCAAATTGTTCAAGGAAATCGACTCTCCGGCAAGTGAAACAGTCGTCATGATCGACCCCCCGCGCAAAGGGTGCGACGAGTCGTTCCTGAGGCAGCTGGTCGAGTACAAGCCCGCAAGAGTCGTATATGTGAGTTGCAATGTGCACACGCAGGCGCGGGATATTGGTGTGCTGGTGGGTGGCATGATGGGTGTCGATGGAGGGTTTGGAAAGGGAGAGGGGTGCTATGAGATTGAGAGTTTGAGGGGCTTTGATTTCTTTCCGATGACGGGGCATGTTGAGGGCGTTGCGGTGCTGAGGAGGAAGGGGGGTGAAGGGAAGGAGAAGGAAAGTGTGGATGCGGCAATGAAGGATGCGGGCGGGAACGGGGAAGCACGGAATGGCAGTACTTGAGACTGGGACCGAGACTAGTCGTTAGATCAATCAAGTTCATAGTCAGCAATGTATTTGATGGTCGCTCCATTGCCGCGAAAAGGTAATGCACATATTAACATGGTGTGATAGATATGGTTTGCTTGTTGGACTTTTGCAGGTGACTCGTGCTCGCTCAATATGCCTTCGCAACATCATCCCCGTCCATACACACAGGTTCACACCTCATGTAGACCCAGGCCCGCCAAGCAGCGCAAATCTTCGAACGATACTGGGACCAATCTCGTCGTACTCTGCCTTGGTGTGGCAGTAGCTCTTAAACTCTGGTGTCTGACCGAGCAAGCTGCCTCCAAACCATGGGCCGTGTCGTTGCCTCTTGTGGGTAATGACCTGCACTTCCAACCCACCGCTCTTTGCGCCACCACTCCGAGCTTCAGATGCCTTGATCCTTGCATCGACTAAATGCCTTATATCGCGTTGCAGGCGTCGTCCAAAGTCCTTGTACAGCGTTGAACCCCCAGATAGCACAATGTTCTTGTAAAGCCCTCTGCGTACATCTATGGGTGAGGTCTGGATTACGTTGTCGACGATCGTTGGGAGAGGGGTCAGGAAGTCGGAAGAGTAGATCTCGGGGTTGAAGAAGATCTCAGGTGCGAGGAAGCGCTCGTATCCGACATCGACGACGGTGGTTTTGCCGTTTGCGTAGTTGACAGTGTGCTTCTTGAAGCGGTCGTCTGACTCGCGGTCGAAGCGTGCGAACTCCTTAACGATGTCTGGGCACACGTAGCAGTATTCCTCCTTGATGCGCTCGGCAGTCTGAAGAGACGAATCTGGCTCGCCACGTTCTCGGAGCAGCGATTGCACGAATTGGGTGATGTCGCGACCTGCGATGGGCACACTCTTGATCGAAGAGCCGATGACATAACCCTCGGCGACTGGAATGACATGCGTGACACCGGCACCAGAATCGATGACGGTACCTGTCAGCGATCGGTCCTGTACCTTGGAGCTGGTCCATGACGCGGCGAGGGCAAGGACGGCTTGCACGGCGATGTAGAGACCTGCGACGTTGAAGGACTCGAACATGATTTCGGCGGTGGCTTCGCGGTTCTCTGGAGGATTTAGTGGCTGTGGATGTGTCAGTGGTCTGAAGCTAGAGCTGTACAGTGGCATTGCGTACGGGTTCGGTGAGGAGGAAGTGGTGGTCCTCAGGCTCGACTCTCAGGTACTTGAATATCGAATTGGACCAGAAGCGCTCCATGAGATCCTAGCAGATATCAGCACTACGTTTTGTTCTCATGCAGATTGGCTCCGTACCCAGTTGTCTATCTGGCCATGCCTGATCGGGTAGTTGATGCCATAGCCGGTGCCTGCTGCTGCCGCAAGAGCCTCGTCGCCGATGAAGAAGTCCAGGTCCTCGGTACCACGCTTCCCAGAGAGGTGTCCGCCAGGCCCAGCACCGCCGGTCAAGAAGGAAGGCTTGTTTGCGACCGCAGGACGTCCAGAGCCGGAGCCGCCGCTGCCGCCTGTTGGGCCCTTCGTAGCTATTGCGGTAGGGAAGACGAAGGAGGGGGAGTCGTTGCCGGCGAAGCCTGGTTGCGCATGTCAGTACGTGCGTCCTATATGCGGTATAGACGTCTATGTACCGAGCTTCGAGTAGCCCGTGCCGCTGGATGCCCGTGTCAGTACTCAATCGCATGGCGGGCGCCCGCAGGCAGCTGGGAGCTTACTTGTCCATGACAACGGCGGGGGTTTGGGACGCCATCGTTGCGACTGCGTGCGAAGACGGCGGGAGGCAGGAAGCAGCTCGGAGGTGCCCGGTCGTGGGGAGCTGTGGGCGCTAATTGGGTGTGGAGGTGTCGGTGTCTTCGTCACGTTGGTGGTGGCATGGCGGAGGCCGTCGATGTGGGTTGCGCCCGACTCAGCAACGCCGCCCCGCTCCGCCCTTGGCAGCGGAGACGAGAAAGACGGTGGGGATATCGGTACGGCCTCCCTCACCACCTGCACCATCTAGCAATTGAGGCTCAACATCAGAGACGCTCACCATCTCTCGTACCCCTGCTCCTGCACGTGTCGGTCGACGTGCCTGCCACTTCCCAATAGACTTCGGCCATGTCAACACACCACATGGCCTAGCAGGAAGGAAGGAGCGCTCGCCATCACCACTTACCTGCCACTAACTCTCTCAATTCTCACTGACGCCAATCCTACTGACCACGAGCACGTCTCCCACTCTCATTGCCCACACCAAGCTTCTGCTTCTCGTCTTCCCGCTTCACCATTGCCGCGGCCATTCCATTCTTTTTTCATTCTTCGACTCACCTTTCCAGCACACCTAGGACCTTCATAGACTGCGATTCCGACGACAAATCGTTCCCGATATTCTCTTTACCTGAACCCTAACAGACAGTCTCTTGACTTCACTCGCACGATCTCGATTACGCCACCTGCCCAACTCTCCTCTTTACCTCGCCGAAGCTAGCTAGATCCTCTAGCACCGGACGCACAGCAACTGAAGAATCGACTCCAAAGACTCATCAACCCTCTAAGCTGGATAGTATAGGTCCGCGTCTTCGAAATCTCCGGCGGCGTTTCTCCACCTCCAAGAGCATGTCGACTCCCAGAAGCCAGCATGAAGCCCCAGACGGTTCTAGTACGGTCGAGTCGCACACACGCAAGGCATCGCGTAGTCCGCCGATCGAAGACGTGTGTTGTATCTACGTCCACGCCGGTGCCGGCTATCACAGCCACCAGAACGAGAGAATCCATCTGGATGCTTGCAACGAGTAGGTGGTCCGGGCGGTGTACACGTGGATTGGACAAGACGCTAATATTTGCAGTGCTGCGCAGCTAGCCATGCTGATCATGAAGAATGGCGGCACGGCTTGCGAAGCCGTGGAGGCTGCTATCAAAACACTCGAAGACAGAGAAATAACAAACGCAGGATACGGAAGCAACCTTGCCATGGACGGTGTTGTGGAATGCGACGCGACCATCGTGGATCACCATGGTCGAAGCGGCGCTGTGGGTGCTGTTGCTCGTAAGTGATACGTGCCGGGGTCGAGGCGTTGTCTAACAATGATATCAGAAATCAAGAACCCTATATCTCTCGCCCGAATGGTATATGAGCACACAATGTACCCCCTGAGTCTGCGCCGCGTACCGCCAAACCTCCTCGTGGGACAGGGTGCTACTGAATTTGCTGCTGAGATGGGCATGCCTATCCTACCTCATGATGCCCTCGTATCTCCAGCCGCGAAAGATCGCTGGCTTCGATGGAGAGCCGATCTCAAGGCCGCGGAACGCAAAGGCAGGAAAGCTGGCAACCATCCGTCGTGCTGGAAGGTCAGAGTTGATGCTACGCCCAAAGACGTGATAGCGCAGAGCAAGCTGCGTGAAGACCACACCGTAAGCTTGTTGAATGGTTGCCCGCCTTCGCCTTTCGATAACTCTATCTACTACGACGAATGTGTGACCCAGACCTCGTCCAACCCTTCGCTTGAAGTTGAAGAGATGTCAACGAACTCATGGCGCAGCGACAATCTTGTCATGACACCAGACACGTCTGAACTATCACCGGTACCTGCAATGACTCGACCCCATACAATTGCCGAATCTTCACGCAATGCTTTGATCAACAGCTCGCAACAAGTTCCAACGGTCAGCCAGTACACAGGCCACGCTCAGTCTCAAAGCATGAAGGCAAATTCATTCATGCAAGATGCCGATATGGTGGACATGCACAGCGGTCCGGTCAAGACGGTAGTGGGATCGCGGCACAAATCGTGGGGCGACGGTTCAGGTGGAGGTTCGGACTCAGCTTCGAGCATGGAGACAACGAGAGCAGCCCCAAGAGGGCGATTGACAGCCGTCGCTATCGAAACACCTTTACCGGCCACACCACCCGAGGAGCACACAACGTCGATGCTGTCACGTCTCTCCACGCCACTGACTCACGTTAGAGAGACTGCCCCACTTCCGCCAGCGCCGACTGTGCCCTCACACGCAAACAGCGAGCCCGATGACCATATCACTGACACTGTCGGAGCTATTGCAGTAGATTCGTGGGGAAATATAGCTTGCGGGGCGTCTTCGGGTGGCATCGGCATGAAGTATCGAGGACGCGTCGGACCTGCAGCTCTTGTTGGCGTCGGTGCCGCAGTGATTCCCATCGACCCAGATGACCCCGAACAGTCTTGTGTGGCTACTGTCACCAGTGGCACAGGCGAGCACATGGCGACAACAATGGCGGCCACGGTATGCGCCGAGCGCTTGTACCAAAGTGTGAAGAAGAGCCGAGGTGGAGAATATGTCGAGGTCAATGAAGATGAAGCGCTCCGGGCGATGATTGAGAACGAGTTCATGGGTAAGTTTTGCTTTGCATTCCCAGCCAGTCTTTCATTAACAGCAAGACAGGTCATCCGAGCGTCAAGCATAGCAACTCAGCCGGCGCCATTGGGATCCTGGGCCTGAAAAAGATGAGTGGTGGCATGTTGCTCTACTTCGGACACAACACGGATTCGTTTGCCATGGCTTCCATGTCTTCAGACGAACTTGCACCCAAGTGCACCATGTCGCGCAGCAAAGGAAATGGCCAGATCGCGCAAGGTGGTTGTATGGTACCTTACAAACGGCACAAGCGAGCAAAATCTGCGACCCAACGCTACCGTTGACAGCACTCTCCTCAAAGACCTACAGTACAGCAGGATCTCTCTTCTAGACCTATGTTCTACGACCTCCGCGAAGAGGCATCAGGCCAGTCCCTAAGGATCAAACAAAAGTAATCAGCAGCCAACACCTCTAGCCCCTCATCTCTTTCTCCTCTTGCGAACCTCAGCGGGTATCACAGTTAGCATATATGGCAGTTCTATACCCTAGGTCGGTATGGCGATTCCTGTCCATACCTCTTCTTTCCCTCTTTCTTACAGCGAGCGGTCAAAAGCAGAATTTGACAATGGAGACGGAGCATCCAATTCATTGATAGTAACACCTCAAACATACTCATAATTATAGGCATACATGCACTTTCCGAGACTCCCAGATGATTGTGATCATACACTGCCAGTTGATGATTGCATAATACTACTTAACCCCTCAACTTCTTCCGTCTTCAATGGCATTCCACAATTCCAAACCAGTCTTATCGTAAAGCACGCCAATCCAGGCGTACCTGCAAAGCACCTTGCGCACATCTTCCCAACATCGAACGCACAATCTAGCACAAACCTCCCTTACCAAAGGCAGTATCCAAACATGCTCACTCTTAGATAGAATCGTAACATATGCAACAAGCATCGCCCACAGCATGACTTCATCATTCCCTTCCGCTACCTGCAGTGCCTCTCGCAATTCATTGGCGAGTAGAAAGTACCGCGCCGAGTTGTGCCCGTACTCTGGCATAAGTGTCGTCATGACTGCTACAAGGCTCAGGTGCACAACGTTGTCGAGCGGTTTGATTTTCTGTCGAGCCGAGGGATCTAGAGGAGCATAGTCGAGTAGGCGATGTAAACGGATGCATACGGCGTCGGAGTAGTCGTATGGATTGAGCTTTTTGCGGCAGGTGTCGAGCTGGGAAGTAAAGGACGAGATGGAATTCGAGTGGGACTGAAGGGTCAAATCGAGCTCAGATATAGCACTTGTGTGAGATGAAGATCCAGTGTGAAGGAATTGTTGCTGGGGCATTGTATCAGGGACATCGTCTAGTCCAAATGCTATGGGTGAGCCGTCCTGGAGCGCGAACTCGAGTGCTATCCTGAAGAATATCGATGAGCATTAATCCACGTTAGAAACAGGAGTAGGGTAACTCACCGCCACGGCTTTTGCGCCACGATCCTATTCTCTCGCGCAAACTTCGCTAGACCGCCTCGTAGCTGAATCATTCGACACAAGCCCGCGAAGTGAATGAGGCCGAGGGATTGGTTGTGGTGCATGCGCTGATAGATAGCGAGGATAGTCACGACGGCGATGGCCTTGTCGGAACAAGCATCTCTGGACGAGAGGCGCTCGTTCACGAGTCGATATGCTGTTGAAATGTGCTTCAGTGATGCTGCACTGGAGATTCGCGGTCCGCAAAGGTTGTTGTGGGCGAAGGAGGACGATATGGCAAGGAGGCAGTGGAAGTCTTGGGATATTTGTTAGCTGTATGTGAGCAAGTGGATGGGGAAATAGTGTACATGCTGCGTCTTCGAGGACGTATGTGAACCATGAGTATTGCGAGAGATTGACATCCTGACAGAACTCGGGTGGGTATAGTACTTTGGATATGATCCACATTCCTGGCTAGCAGATTAGTGGAAGATGGGACGGGTATGTAGTTGAGGTGCATCATACGATGATACGCGAATGTAGTCACGTCGGGGCTTACTTGTTCGGGAAAGGAGGCGATGATGAGGTCGTTCCATAGCAGGTGCTCTACTGTAATATGCTGTGCGGTTTCGAGTAAGGCGTATTCATCGTACGCTGTAAGCTTTTCTCGTGGGGAAGAGCAGGGTTGCGTAGAGCGATGTATCATGGCCCTGCGAGGCGTGCGTGATTTGCCCGCATTCTTTCCCTTCATTACATGGGAGCGGATGAGGCGCCGGTCCACAGATCCTATGTCGGATCCCGGGACGAATTGTAGAATCATGCCTGGTTCCAGTCACGGCAAATTACGGAAATAGGACGGAGGAAAAAGGGGTGCAGGTGCAGAGGCACAGAATTCGTCGACACGGACGAATGCGTGTGGCAGCGAATGATCGAAAGCGTCTCGGCGGTTCAGCCTGAGATGAAGTGGAGTCCATGTTTCTACAACAAAGAGACAAAGCGTGTCCGTAGGTCGTGGCTTGCGTAGAATCAGCACTATCCCCAATCAGGGAACCAATCTCTGATTGGCTGTGTCTTTCAAACACCAATCAGATGCTGTCTGGCAGCGTGAAGCACGACCATGAACTCGAAATCGGCCTCGAGTGTAACCGACCGACTTGGTCCGCAAGGCTGCTAAAGTCCGTTATGAGCATGTTGCTAGCTTCTTGTTGCCTTACTTAAGAGGACGCTGGTTTCCATCTCCTCAAAGTCTGTATCACCAACCGAACTTCTTCCTCCAACAACAACCTTCAGCTGCCTTATCCCGTAACAAACACGACCAAATTTTCACAAAGACTCTTCCCCAACGAGTTAGTCCACAGCACTCGAAAGTAACGCCATGTCTATGCGCCTCATCCTCGCAGAGCAGCGCGAGAAGCTGCCCGTACTGGTCGATGCAACAAAGTGCTCAGGCAAGACATACATTGTTACAGGATCGAATGTGGGCATTGGTCTTGAGACAGCTCGACACCTCGCCAAAAGTTCCGCAGCGCGAGTCATTCTCGCTGTCCGCAACGTCAAGGCCGGCGAAGCTGCGAGAAGCGACATTGAGCGCACAACTGGTCGGACTGGTGTGGTCTCAGTCTGGCATCTCGATCTTGCCTCGTCCCCTTCGATCAAGACCTTCGCTAGCAAGGCAAACAACGAGATTGACCGCGTCGATGCATTGATCAACAACGCCGGTGTCTGGTGGGACTCTTGGACCGAGACCGAAGGAACAGAGACGTCAATGACTGTGAACGTCCTCAACACAATGTTTCTCAGCATGCTGATGATGCCGAAATTGATGGAGACCGCCAGGATATATGGCACACAACCTCGAATGATCTTTTTGGTCAGTGGCCTGGGCTTCCAGGCAGGTGCTCGCAAGGAAATGGCAAAGGGTGGACGCTCGGATATTCTGAAGAATATCAACAACCGCAAGGACCAAGCAATGAGCCAACGGTAAGCACCAGATCTGCGGAAGTTCGACCTGATGTACTAATCGATTGCCGCAGGTACGCGCTCACGAAGCTCATAGAGATGTACGCCATCCGCGCATTCGCACAGGTCTATCCTTTGGAGAAGACACACGTTACCATAAACATGGTTACTCCAGGTATATGCTCGACGAACCTTGCCCGGGACACGGGCATTCTTTTCCGCGCCTTCAAGGTCGTGCTCGACGCGATGGTCGCAAGGACGGCGGAGGAAGGAAGTCGCACAATCCTACATGCTTTGCTTGCAACTGAGGACACTCATGGCAAGTTCCTATCCGGATGCAAAGTCAAGGAGTATGTGCAGATTCCAATATTGTAGCGATCTTCTTGGTGATGGCATGCTGACAATTTCATCACAGGTGTTGGGTACCGTCGTGGATGACTGATGCTGATGGTCAGCATACACAAAAGCAAATTTGGAAAGAACTCGTCGCGTTGATGGAGGCCAAGCAGCCTGGTTGTGTCAAGGGTGCGTGAGACCTCTTCGTTGATGCGATTTGCCCACTTCGATTGGATTTTACGACACTCGGAGGAAAGGGAGAAGACGTTTATTAATCCGACGAATGCGTATGATTGTAGCCCGAAGGAGTACTCGAGGCAATCGCGCGTAATCATCCTGTCTATATGCTCACATTAGTTCTGTTCCACATCTACTGGGATGGTGTATTGATGAATATGGTGTCGACGTTTCATCGCGGTACGCGCAGGAAAGACGCGATCTGAGCACGCTAGCGATTTTGGTTGCCGCTATCCACATTCCCCCACCTCACGAAGGCCTGATCTTAACAATAAATTACTCATCATCAATCAAGATGACGACGTGATCCTAGACATTACGGAATTAATGTCCCAAAAACTCATGCACGCTGAGGCGCCCTAATTGTTAATGCCAGCTATTTTGATAAGTCGTTCCTAGGATGGAACCGGCTCACTGATCTCTTACGCGGTAAGACGCTCGGAGCAAGCTCAATCAATCAACAACCCCCGTTCTGGTTTTCGTCCGTATGCAAAGAGGTCGTATCAAATGTCGTGCGCATGCCTCCAGTCGCGCAGGGTGGGGACGTCCCCGCTTAGTAGTACGATTCGAAGACCCGAGGTGTTCATAGCCCAACTTGGTCTTCTTGGTATCTTCGCAGTTCTTCTCACAACCGTGCTTGCTTCATTGCGAGGAGACCCCGTCCACTTCGACAAAGTCTGAACACATTCGGAATCACCAATCCAGATTCGCTTGCAAAATGCAGTCCCTCGACGCTCACGACGTAACCTTGAAGAATGGGGAGAGGACACACTACTACGAAGGCGGCAACAAGAACGGAACCCCTCTGATCTTCATCCACGGCTGGCCAGATATTGCGGAAACATGGAAGCACCAACTTTCATTCTTCTCCGCCCAGGACGCATACCGCGTTATTGCCCCAGACATGCGTGGTTACGGAGGCTCCTCTTCCCCTGCGGACAAACGGGCTTACTCCTTGGAGGTTCTAGTATCAGAACTCGTCGAGCTTGCAACGAAACTGGGCATCAACAAGGCCGTCTGGATCGGGCATGACTGGGGCTGTGGAGTTGTCAGCGCACTTGCCGCTCATCATCCCGAGCTTTTCCTCGGTCTTGTAGTTATGGCAGTGCCATACCGATCACTTGAACTTGGGCTAGAGTTTTTGAAGACCCAGGTGAACCGTGAGATATACCCCGAAGATCAACATGAGTGGGGCCAGTTCTCGTACATGAGATATTATGAACTTCATACAGAGCAGAGTGTGAAGAGTTTCGAGAGCGAAGTGGAAAAGATCACGAAGGTCCTGCACTTGAGGCACGATCCGAGCAAGTATGGGCAGCCCGCCGCGACGAGTGGAGTGTTGGAGAATGGTGGGTGGTTCGGAGGGCATCCTGAACAGCTGCCGGATGTTCCGCTGGAAAGCACGTTGCTCGACGAGTCGTTGTATCGCAACCTACTGAGGAGCCACAAAGACCATGGCTTCTTTCCACCGACGGCATATTACCTCAACCATGAGGTCAATGCTGAATATGCGAAGCGCGAGAAGAATGGAGGCGTGCTGGAATTTCCTGTCTTGTTTATAGACGCAAAGCACGACGCCACCTGTTCACCGAGCACAACACCAAAGTTTCGGGAAATCCAGTCGAAATTCTGTCGCGATTTGACATACGAGACGATTGAGTCTGCACAT
>Ga0265780_10003436_pt1 | contig 20814 bp, 24 predicted proteins | sample P1T30metagenome_FD_192432 | JGI IMG/M metagenome (GOLD analysis project Ga0265780, IMG submission 192432) | Plant litter microbial communities from East Loma Ridge, Irvine, California - P1 T30 | ecosystem: Environmental > Terrestrial > Plant litter > Unclassified | place: USA: California...
AACAGCATGTCCTCGATGGTCATGTCGCTGCTGCAGTAATACTGGGCCGCCTCCCGCATTGAGTTGCGGGATCCCTCGAAGGCCAACCACGCGGTTGGCCTTTTTATTTTCCGACTGCCGATACCATGGCCACCCTGTCCTTCCCCGCCCTCTTGCCACCCGTCGCGCCGGTGGCCGCGCCGCTGCCGGCGATCCCGGTCGCGTCCTCGCTCGGCGGCGCGCTGCTGCTGGCCGAGGAGCAGGCGCTGCCGCTCCCCGCGTCCCAGCCGGCGCCGGCCCTGCCGCAGCCGGGCCAGGCCCAGGAGGGCGCGGCGATGCGTCCGGACCAGGTGGTCATGGCGCGCCAGCTGTCCTGGCCCAGCCCGGACGGGGGCCGGCTCGCCGACAACTGGCGCGGCCTGGTGCGCGGCTACGCCGGCCAGGTCGCCGAACGCGAACAGCAGGCGCGCGCCGGCCAGCTGCCCGCCGCCCTGCTCCTGAGCGGCCAGGACCCGCGCGTGCTGCGCCAGCCCGACCTGGCCGGCAATCCGCTCGACGCCTGGCGCTTCACCATCCTCGCGGGCACGTCCCAGCCGCGCCACCTGCGCGTGGTCGAGGACGCGCGCGAGGGCGCACCGGCACCGCAGAAACGGCGCCGCCGCGGCCGCGCCGCCCTGCGCCTGGAACTGGTGCTCGAGGATGGCGTGGTGGTGACGCTGGAAGCGCTGCCGCTGGCCGATGGCGTCAAGCTGGAACTGTGCGCGCCCGATAAAGCCACGCTGGAACGCCTGCGCGCCCTGCAGCCGCGGCTGGAGGACGCGGTGCGCCGCGCCGGCCTGCATGTGCTGGCCTGGAGCTGGCGCGACCGCCTGCCGGACGGCCCGGCCCACGCGCGCCTGCCCTCGGCGGAAGCGGCGTCCGCCCTCGGCCTGCCGGTGTTTCGCGCGATGGCGGAACTGGCGCTGCTGATTCCACCGCGCCTGCCTTCGATCCTGGCCTAGCGCGTCCGACGACACCTTCATGGCGGCTTGCGTCGTCTCTCCTGCGGGCGCTCAGCCGACCGTTCCCACGATCGACACTTCGCGGTTCTCCGGAATCTCGTTATACGACAGCACGTTCAGGCCCGGTGCGAACAGGCGCGCGTAACGCGCCAGCAGCGGGCGCACCTGCGGCAGCACCAGCAGCAGCGGCGGGGTCTGCTGCTGCTTCATCTGTTCGCGCGCCACCGGCATGTTCAGCTGCAGCTGCGACAGCAGCTGCGGATCGATCGGGTAGTTGTCCAGCGCGACCTTGCCGCCATTGTTCTGGCGCGCCTGGTTCAGGGAACCGAGCAGCATGTTTTCCAGCTCGCCCGACAGGTTAAAGGCCGGCATGTCCTTCTTCTTGCCATACATGCCGGAGACGATCTGGCGCCGCAGCGCGCAGCGCACCTCGGCCGCCAGCAGGATCGGGTCCTTGGTGGTCTCGGAACTGTCGAGCAGCGTGGTGGCGATGACGACGATGTCCTTGAGCGACACGTTCTCGGCCAGCAGCACGCGGAACACGCGCAGCAGCTGGGTGTGGGTCAGCGCCTTTTCCAGCGCGCCCGCCAGCTTCGGCGACAGCGCGGTCAGGCGCTCCATCATGGCCGGCACGTCGTCGTGGCGGAACAGCTCGGCCAGGTAATCCTTGACCACCTTGGAGGCGTGGGTCGCGATCGCGCTGGCCACTTCCACCACCTGGTAGCCCTGGCCCAGCGCATGCGCCTTCTGCTCGGGATCGATCCAGGTCACGGCCATGCCGAAGGCCGGCTCGATCCCGGGAATGCCATCGAGTTCGCCGTACACGTTCGGCGACGGGATCGCCATCAGGCATTCCGGCACCACCTCGCCCTCGGCCACCATGGTGCCGTTGATGGAAATCGCATACTGGTTGGGACGCAGGGTCAGGTCGTCGCGCACGCCGATGGGCGGCAGCAGCAGTCCCATTTGTTCCGAGAGGCTCTGGCGCACGCCCTTGATGCGCTTGGTGAGCACCTCGCCCTGGCCCTTGTCGACCAGGTGCACCAGCTTGTAGCCGACCGCCAGCGTGACCGGCTGCACCACCGGCAGCGCCTGCCAGTCGAGCTCGGGCGCGCGCTCGTCGCGCAGCGCGGCCTCGATCGCCTCGACCCTGGTGTCGGCGGGCGGCTTCACCTGGTTCGACAGGCGCCAGCCGACATAGCCGATCGCGGCCGCGAACACCATGAAGTAAAACCACGGCATGCCCGGCACCAGGGCCAGGATCACCATCACGCCGGCGGCCGAGTACAGCACGCTCGGCTGGGCCAGCAGCTGGCCGCTGACCTGCTCCTCGAAGTCGCCGGAATCGCTGATGCGGGTCACCAGGATCGCCGCGGCCGCCGACAGCAGCAGCGCCGGGATCTGGGCCACCAGGCCGTCGCCGATGGTCAGCAGGGCGAACTGGCGGAAGGCGTCGCCGAAGGACAGGTCGTGCATCACCGCGCCGATGGCCACGCCGCCGACGATGTTGATGATCAGGATCAGGATCGAGGCGATGGCGTCGCCGCGCACGAACTTCGAGGCGCCGTCCATGGCGCCGTAGAAGTCGGCCTCGCTGGACACGTCCTTGCGGCGCTGCTGGGCTTTTTCCTGGTTGATCAGGCCGGCGTTCAGGTCGGCGTCGATCGCCATCTGCTTGCCGGGCAAGGCGTCCAGCGTGAAGCGCGCGGAGACTTCCGAGATCCGTTCGGCGCCCTTGGTCACGACCACGAAGTTGATGATCATGAGGATGATGAACACCACCAGGCCGACCACGAAATTGCCGCCGATGACGACGTTGCCGAAGGCTTCGATCACCTGGCCGGCGGCGTGCGTGCCTTCGTGGCCGTGCAGCAGCACCACGCGGGTGGAGGCCACGTTCAGCGCCAGGCGCATCAGGGTGGTGCCCAGGATCACGGTCGGGAATACCGAGAAGTCGAGCGGGCGCTTGGCCGACACCGAGACCAGGATCACGATCAGCGCCAGCACGATGTTGAACGTGAACAGCACGTCCAGCAGCACCGGCGGCAGCGGCAGCATGATCATGGCCAGCAGGGCCACCAGGAAGGCCGGCGTGGCGAACTTGTGTTGGCGCAGTTCGGCCATCAGCTTCTGGATCTGGTTCATGTCGGGTTTACCTCACTCAAATGGGCCGGCACGGCCACGTCGCCTGGGAAGCGCGGCGGCGCCTGGCGCCGGCCTGCGCGGAATGCGTTCAGTTGCAGCACATAGTTCAGCACCTGCGACACCGCCTGGTACAGCGCCGCGGGAATCTGCTGCTGCACCTGGCTGGTGTTGTAGATGGCGCGCGCCAGCGGCGGCAGCACGATCGTCTCGATCTTGTGCTTCGCCGCCACCGAGCGGATGTACAGGGCCATCTCGTCGACGCCCTTGGCCACCACGAAGGGCGCCTCGGCGCGGTCGCTGTCGTACTTCAGCGCCACCGCGTAGTGCTCGGGATTGACGATCACCACGTCCGCGCCCGGCACGGTCTTGTTCACGTTGCGCCGCGCCAGCTGCTGCTGGAGCTGGCGGATGCGCGCGCGCACCTCGGGCTTGCCCTCGGAGCTCTTGTATTCTTCCTTCACTTCCTGCTTGCTCATGCGCTGGTTGCGCGCGAACAGGAAGGCCTGCAGCGGCACGTCGATGAGCGCGAAGATCAGGAACACCGCCACCAGCGCCATCAGGCCGTCGAACATCATCGAGGCGCCCTTGATCATCGCGTCGTTCAAGGGCATGCGCTGCAGGTCGACCCAGGCGCGCATGCCGGACCGGATCACGTGCACCAGCACCACGCCCAGCAGCGCCGCCTTGGCGATCGAGGTGGCGAAGCCGGTCCAGTGCTTGGCGGTGGCCAGCTGGGTCAGGCCGCGGGTCGGATTCAGGCGGCTCAGCTTGGGCATCAGGCTCGATGTCGAGAACAGGAAGCCACCCGGCACCAGGCTGGCCGCCACGATCGCCAGCGGCACGCCGAGCAGCGGCAGCACCATCTTCACGAACAGCAGGACCGCGGCCGAGAACACCACCGACAGCGCGTTTTCCATCGCGCCGGCCGCGCCCAGCGGCACGAACACCAGGCGGAACAGCGCGCGGAAGGATTCCAGGTAGCCGGGCAGCAGGAACACGAACAGCTTCAGGCTGGCCAGGATGCCGACCGCCGTGGCCAGGTCCTTCGAGCGCACCACCTGCCCTTCCTCGCGCGCCTTCCTGAGCTTTTGCGCGGAGGCCTTTTCTGTCTTGTCGCCGCCGGTGCCTTCAGCCATGCGCCTGCCTCATCTGCTGCTGGAGCATCTCCAGCACCTGGTTGGTCATCTGCACGTAGTGCTCGGGAATGAAGCGCACTACCTGCACCAGCATCATCAGGCCGAAGATCGTCACCAGCGAAAAGCCCAGCGAAAACAGGTTCAGCGAGGGCGCCACCCGGTTCAGGAAGCCGAAGCCGGCCTGCACCACGATGGTCGAGAACACGATCGGCAGCGCCAGCAGCACCGCCGCCGAGAACACCCAGCCGACGTTCAGCGCCACCGCCTCCAGCAGCATGGCGTTCCAGCTTGCGCCCACCGGCCAGGCATGGAAGCTCTGGGCCAGCACGCCGACCAGCACCAGGTGGCCGTCGATGGCGAAGAACACCAGCATCGCCACCAGCCCGAGCAGGCCGGAGATCACGTCCGACTGCTGGCCGTTGACCGGATCGTTCATCTGCGCCATCGAGAAGCCGACCTGGCTCGAGGCCAGGAAACCGAGCATGTTCACCACCGCCATCGTCAGGCGCAGCGCGAAGCCGATCACGCCGCCGATGACGGCCTGCTCGACCATCGTCGCCACCCCGGCCAGCGAGAACGGGTCGGGCATCGCGGCGCTTTTGGTGATGGGCAGCAGCAGGAAGGCCAGCACCACCGACAGCAGCACCCGCACCGGCAGCGGCACCGGCGCGTCGCCGATCACCGGGGCGGTCGACAGCATCGCCATGACGCGGCAGAACGGCCACCACAGGGCGCCGATCAGGGGCAGCAGCATGTGCGAGACTTCGAGCATCTAGCCGACCAGCGTGGCCGCGCGCTGGAACACGGCGACGCAGTAATCCATCAGCTTCATGGTCATCCAGTGGCCGGTCAGGATCAGGGCCAGCAGCGTCACCAGCAGGCGCGGCAGGAAGCTCATGGTCTGTTCGTTGATCTGGGTGGCGGCCTGCACCAGGGCGACGACGATGCCGACCACCAGGCCGGGCACCACCACCACCATCACCAGCAGCATTACCAGCTGCAGGGCTTCGACCACCACGTCGACGGCGATATCAGGAGTCATGCGGGATATGTAAACGGTTTAGGAGATGCTAGACGCCGTGGATGCTGCCGACCAGGGTATTCACGGTCAGGGTCCAGCCATCGACCAGCACGAACAGCAGCAGCTTGAAGGGCAGCGAGATCACCAGCGGCGAGAGCATCATCATGCCCATCGCCATCAGCACCGACGACACCACCAGGTCGATGATCAGGAAGGGAATGAACAGCATGCAGCCGATCTGGAAGGCGCTTTTCAGTTCCGACAGCACGAATGCCGCCAGCTTGACCGTGAAGGCGCGCTCCATCGGCGGCGTCGCGGCGGGCTCGCCGGCCAGGTGGGCGATCTGGGCCAGCGCGGTCTTGCTGGTCTGGGCCAGCATGAAGCGCGACAGCGGCACCTCGGCCGTCTTCAGGGCCTGCTCCAGCGAGATCTTGTCCTTGTCGTAGGGGACGAAGGCTTCGTTCCAGACCTGCAGCCCGACCGGGCGCATCACCAGCAGCGTCAGGATCAGGGCCACGCCGGTGACGATGCGGTTGGGCAGGCCCTGCTGCAGGCCGAGGGCCTGGCGCAGCAGCGACAGCACGATCACGAAGCGGGTAAAGCTGGTCATCATCATGACCATCACGGGCAGCAGCCCGAGGATGGTCATCAGGACCAGGATCTGCGACTTGATGGTCAGGCCGCTGCTGGAACCGGGGATCACGCCCGACAGGACGTCCTGTCCCGCCGGCGCGGCCGCGGCGCCGGCCGATGCCAGCAACAGTGCGACGCCGGCCAGCGCCGGCACCCAGCGGCGCAGCGGCGCGCCGCTTGCAACGACCGTCATGGTGCGATCAGGTCCAGGTTGAGTCCGTCCAGGTCGATCACCTTCAGGCCGTACTGCTCGCCCGCGACCACCACTTCGGCGCGGCCGATGGCGGCGCCGTTGACCTTGATGACCAGCGGCTCGCCGGCCAGGGCGTCGAGCGGGATCACGCTGGCCGGCCCGATCGACATCAGTTCCTGCAGCGAGATGCGGGCCGAACCCACTTCCAGCGTCAGGGTTACCGGGATGCGGCGCATCATCTGCGGCAGGCGCGCCGCGCGCGGCGCGGCGGTAGCGGCGGCGTCGTCGCCGGCCAGGTCGTCGATGATCAGGTCACCGCCGGCGGCGAATTGGTCGTTCAGGTTCATGTCCATTTACTCGGCATCTTCAAAAGAGGTTAAACACAGCTTGCCCTTGTTCTCGGCGACCGCCGCGGTGAACAGGCAGGCCTCGTCGAGCAGCACGTCGGCGCGGCCCACGGTCACCGGGATGACGTCGCCCACCTTCAGGTCGAACAGCGCGCCCAGGGTGATTTCCTTGTTTACCAGGCGCCCGTCGAGCTTCACCTGCAGCTTTGCCGCGAGCGGCTCGGCGGGACCGCGCACGGCATGGGTGCGCGGCTGTTCCGGGCGCAGGCTGCCCAGGATCGAGGCCATCAAGGGCTGGTCGGGAGCGATCCAGAACTGGCCCGACTGATCGCCCGGACCGCGCACCTGGACGCGCAGCGCCCAGCCGTTGGCGTTCGGCATCGCGCCGGTCATCACGGCATTGGCCGACACCGGCCGCGGCGCCACCTCCATTGCCGTATTGACAGCGACGCGGCCATACAACAGATCGACCATCTGTTGCGTAAGAACGACGGTCAAGCGCTCCTCGGTCGCCGTCACCCTTTCCGTTTCCGGGTCCTTCGGCGTTGCGCCGGCGCCACGCCCACCGTAGCGCCGCTCCAATAGTGTCAACAGCAAACAACGTTCGAAGCTCACGGAAACGCCGCCCATGGCGCCGGCGACGGCCAACCAGCGCAAGCCCGGGTCGCGCGGCACGCGGCCGAATTCGAGGCTGTCGATACGCCAGCCAGCCCAGTAGCGGCGTGCGCTGCCTTGCATCGCAGCATCGAGGTCATCCTGCAGGCGCGCTGCGAACTGCGGCAGCAAATGGACCGGACGCCCTAGAAGACAGGGGTCGAGGACCTGGTGCTGCGAAGTGGTTTCAGGAGTGGCGATGGGCATGGAAAAGATATAAGAAAAACAAGGTGCAATGCTATTTTTTCATTCTTCAAGGCAACAATTATACCCGGGAAATTGTGTCGCATTCTCTGATATTCCTCTTTGTATTCATCATTGCCCTACGGTAAGATGCGGTCTAACAAGCCCGAGAGAGAAAATTCACTATGGGTATGAGAATGACAGCAAGCATTTTCTCCGCTTTCGCGGGAGAAACCAAGCCGCGGTGAGATACTGAAAATTTAACAATTTGGGCAATATCGCAAATTGTTGCAGTCCGCTTCACCTGAATTTAATCGGCAACATTTACCAATTTTCACAAACCGCAAACTCAAGCATGGGAGTCGAACACGATGGGAACTGAACTTGCCGGTCTGATCCGGGCCGACCTGGCCGCATTGACCAACGAGGCCAGCCGCCTTTCCGTGGCCCCGGCCATGAACGCTGGCCAACTGGTGCAGGGCAATAGCTCCGATAGCGCTTCCTTCGCGCAGAGCATGAAGGACGCCCTGCTCAGCGTCGACGACGAACAGCGCGTCGCCGGCGCCAAGATGGCGGCGGTCGACAGCGGCAAGAGCGACGACCTGGTCGGCGCCATGCTGTCCTCGCAGCAGGCCAGCCTGTCCTTCTCGATGCTGATGCAAGTCCGCAACAAAGTCATGGGCGCCGTCGACGAGCTGCTCAAGCTGCCGGTCTGAGGAAACAGCGAACGTGATTGCCGCCCTCAAGAATTCCCTCGCAGGGAAACGCCTGGCGCTGCCGCCGGCGCTGTCGAAGAACCTGACCCCGATGCTGGTGCTCGCCATCGGCATCACCGCCGCGCTGATGCTGTGGATGTGGAACGACCAGGCCGGCTACAAGCCGGTGTTCGGCGCGCGCGAGAAGGTCGCCGCCAGCGACATGATGAGCGTGCTCGAAGCCGAGCACGTGCCCTACCGCGTCCACCCCGAATCCGGCCAGGTGATGGTCCCGTCCGGCCAGCTCGGCAAGGTGCGCATGCTGCTGGCCGCCAAGGGCGTCACCGCCCAGCTGCCGGCCGGCCTGGAACTGATGGACAAGAACGACCCGCTGGGCGTGTCGCAGTTCGTGCAGGACGTGCGCTTCCGGCGCGGCCTTGAAGGCGAGCTGGCGCAATCGATCCTGACCATGGATGCGATCGCGTCGGCGCGCGTGCACCTGTCGATCGCCAAGTCGACTTCCTTCGTCGCCAGCGACGGCGACAAGTCCTCGGCCGCGGTGGTGGTCGCGGTCAAGCCGGGCAAGACCCTGTCGAACGAGCAGATCGCCGCGATCGTCAACCTGGTCTCGGGCAGCGTGGCGAGCCTGGTCCCGGGCCGCGTGTCGCTGGTCGACCAGAACGGCAACTACCTGTCCTCGCGCATCGACCTGGCCGACGGCTTCGACGGCGGCGCCCAGGGCGACGCCGCCGCCAAGCGCTTCCAGGACGAGGTGCGCGCCAACGTCAACGAGCTGCTCGGCCCCGTGCTCGGCGCCGACAACTTCAAGGTCAGCGTGACCGCCGACGTCGACAACGACAAGGTCGAGGAGACCCAGGAAAAATTCGGCGAGGCACCCAGGGTCACCAGCGAAGCGATGCGCGAAGAACTGGAAAAGAACCGCATGGCGCTGGGCGTGCCGGGCACGCTGTCGAACCGTCCGCCGGTGGCCGCGAACCCGCCCGACCAGAATGCCGCCGGCGCCGATGCCGCCAAGGGCGACGACGGCAGCGCGCGCAAGAACGCCACCACCCGCCAGTACGCCTACGACCGCGCGATCACCCAGATCAAGCGTTCGCGCGGCCGCCTCAAGAAGCTGTCGGTGGCGGTGGTGCTGAACAACGCCAAGGCGTCCACGCCGAAGACCGGCTGGACCCCGGCGGAAATCGCCAACATCGAGAAGATCCTGCGCGGCGGCCTGGGCATCGACAATGCCCGCGGCGACGTGCTGGCGGTATCGAGCCTGTCGTTCCCGGCCCCGGCCCCGGCCGAAGCCTGGTGGCAGGAGCGCGACAACGTGGTCGACATGACCGGCTGGGCGCTATACGCGATCGGCGCCCTGCTCGGCTGGTTCCTGGTACTGCGCCCGCTGATGCGCATGCTGACCCAGCGCATGGCGCCGCAGGCGCCGCCGCTGGCCCAGGTTCCGGGCGCGGCGGGTGCGCCGGCCCTGGCCGGCGCTGCCGGCGCCGGCGCCCTGGCGGCTCCCGCCGTCGCGGGCGCCCTGCCGGCGCCGCCAATGGCCCTGGCGGGCAGCGCGATGCCGGTCCAGCCGCTGCTGGAAAACTACGATTTGCCCCCGGCCGGTTCGGCCGTGGATGTCTTGGTCGATCACCTGAAGGTCCTGGCCGGCAAGGAGCCGGAGCGGGTGGCGGAAGTGGTCAAACAATGGGTGCAGAAGAAAAATGCCGGATCTGAACAATAACGAGGCGCAGGAAGTCGCGCTCACGCCGGTCGAACAGGCCGCGATCGTGCTGCTGTCGATCGGCGAAGAGCCGGCGGCGGCGGTGCTGCGCTGCCTCGAGCGCGAGGAACTGATCGAGCTGACCCAGGTGATGAGCCGGATGAGCGGCATCAAGGTCGACGCGGTGGCGTCCTCGATCCAGAAATTCTTCGACGACTACCGCCAGCAGAGCGGCCTGCACGGCGCCTCGCGCAGCTACCTCAAGCGCTCGCTCGACCTGGCGCTGGGCAGCGACATCGCCAACAGCGTGCTGAACACGATCTACGGCGACGCCATCCGTCCGATGATGGCGCGCCTGCAGTACGCCTCGCCGAAGTGGCTGGCCGAGTACATCGCCGCCGAGCACGTACAGATGCAGGCCGTGTTCCTGGCCTTCCTGCCGCCCGCGCTGGCCGGCCAGATCATCGACGCGCTGCCCGAAGAAGGCCGCGAGATGGTGCTGCTGAACCTGGCGCGCCTGGAAGAGATCGACCGCGACCTGCTGCGCGAACTGGAAGAGCTGGTGCAGCGCTGCCTGTCCGCGCTCGACACCCAGAGCACCGCGGTGGAAGGCGTGCGCCAGGCCGCCGAGATCCTGAACCGCCTGCCGAACAACCGCGCCGGCATGGTCGAGCTGCTGCGCGCCCACGATCCCGAGGTGGTGTCGCAGATCGAGATGTCGATGTACGACTTCTTCATCCTGTCGCGCCAGAGCGAGCAGACCGTCACGCGCCTGCTCGACGAGATTCCGCTGGAGCAGTGGGCGATCGCGCTCAAGGGCGCCGAGCCGCAGCTGCGCGACGCCATCCTCGGCGCCATGCCGAAGCGCCAGGCGCAAAGCTTCGAGGACCTGATGCGCCGTTCCGGACCGGTGCCGATGTCGCGCATCGAGCAGACCCGCCGCGAGATCATGGCGTCGGTGAAGGAGCTGGCCGATAACGGCGAGATCGAAGTGCAGCTGTTCGCCGAGGCGACCGCCGAATGAAGCAGTTCCGGCCTTTCCACTTCCCGCCGCTGGCCCAGTACAAGGCCGCGCCCGGCGCACCCGCGCCCGCCTCCAGCGCCACCGAGGACTGGCAGGGCGCGGTGGCCGACGGCTATGCCCAGGGCCAGCGCGACGGCTACGAGGCCGGCCTGGAACAGGGCCGCGGCGACGGTCGTGACGCCGGCCACGCCGAGGGCCTGCAGCGCGGCCTGGCCGAAGCGCGCGAGCGCGCCCAGGCCGAGCTGGAAGCCTTGTCCAAGCCGGTCGACGCCATGCTGCGCAGCCTGAAGAAGCTCAAGACCGAATACCGCAACGCCCAGCGCAAGGAAGTGGTCGACCTGGTCGGCAAGATCGCGCGCCAGGTGATCCGCGCCGAACTGGCGCTGCAGCCGGTGCAGATGCTGAACCTGGTCGACGAGGCGCTGGCCGCGATGCCGCCCACGCGCGACGAGGTCGAGGTGCTGCTCAATCCGGAAGAACTGCGGCGCATCCAGGAACTCGATCCGAAGCGCGCCAAGAAGTGGAACCTGCTGCCCGACCCCAGCCTCGAGGCCGGCGAATGCCGCGTCAAGGCCGGCGACCATGAAGTCGATGCCGGCTGCATGGGGCGCCTGGCCGCCTGCATGGAACAGGTCGGCGAGGCGCTGGCCGCCGACGACCGCAAGGAGGCCGCGTGAGCGCCCTGGCCGAAACCCTGCGCTCGCTCGAGATCGGCGCGGTGCCGGTGGCCACGCCCACCGGGCGCCTGGTCGCGGTGCAGGGCCTGCTGCTCGAGAGCGTCGGCTGCCGCCTGCACACGGGCCAGCGCTGCCGCGTCGAGACCGTCGACGGCGAATGGCTCGACGCCCAGGTGGTGGGCTTTCGCGACAAGGTCACCTACCTGATGCCCTTCAAGAAGGCCGACGGCCTGGTCACCGGTGCGCGCGTGCTGCCGGCCGCAGGCCCCTCCAGCATCCAGATCGGCCCCTCGTGGATGGGCCGCATGGTGAATGGCCTGGGCGAGCCGATCGACGACCTCGGGCGCCTCGGCGGCGACCAGGTGCTGTCGACCACGCCGCCCAAGGTGAACCCCTTGCGCAAGGCGCCGGTGGAAGAGCCGCTGGACGTCGGCGTGCGCGCGATCAATTCCATGCTCACGCTCGGCAAGGGCCAGCGCGTGGGCCTGATGGCCGGTTCCGGCGTCGGCAAGTCGGTGCTGCTCGGCCTGATCACGCGCCAGACCGTGGCCGACGTGATCGTGGTCGGCCTGATCGGCGAGCGTAACCGCGAGGTGCGCGAATTCGTCGAACGCTCGCTCGGTCCCGAAGGCCTGAAGCGCGCGGTGCTGGTGGTGGCGCCGGCCGACGAAAGCCCCTTGATGCGGGTGATGGCGACGGAGCTGTGCCACGCGGTGGCGGCGCACTTCCGCGACCGCGGCCAGAACGTGCTGCTGCTGTGCGATTCGCTGACCCGCTACGCGATGGCGCTGCGCGAAGTCGCGCTGTCGCTGGGCGAGCCGCCGGCCACGCGCGGCTATCCGCCCTCGGTGTTCTCGCACATGCCGCAACTGGTCGAATCGGCCGGCAACGGCGAAGGCGCGAGCGGCAGCATGAGCGCGATCTATACCGTGCTGGCCGAAGGCGACGACCAGCAGGACCCGGTGGTGGACAGCGCGCGCGCCATCCTGGACGGCCACATCGTGCTGACGCGCGAACTGGCCGAGCGCGGCCACTACCCGGCCATCGACGTGGCGCAATCGATCAGCCGCTGCATGGCCCAGGTGGTGGCGCCCGAGCACGCCCAGGCCGCGCGCAAGCTGAAGGCCGCACTGGCCAGGCATGCGCGCGTGCGCGACCTGATCCCGCTCGGCGCCTACCAGCCGGGCGCCGATCCGGAGACCGACCGCGCGGTGAAGCTGCACCCGCACATCGAGGCCTTCCTGTGCCAGGGCACGCGCGAGGATGCGCCGTTCGCGCCCTGCATCGAGCAACTGCAGGGGCTGATGGCATGAGCAAGGAAAACACGATCAACAGCCTCGGCACCCTGGTGCGCCTGCGCGGCACCGAAGTCGAGCGCCTGCAGGCCGAAGTGGCGAAGCAGGAAGCGACGCGCGCGCGCTACCGCGCCAGCGTCGACACGCTGGTGGCGCTGGCCGAAGGCAGCGGCGCATCCGGCACCCTCGCCGCCCCCGGCGCGCGCGCGCTGTCGCCGGCGCTGGCGCTCAACTGCGGCGACTACAAGCAGGCGGTGTTCGCGCTGGCCGACGTCCATCGCACCGACCTGCACCTGCACGAAGCCAATATGGCGGTCTCGCAAGGCCGGCTGGCGCAGGCCTGGACCCGCCGCGAGCTGCTCGGCAAGGTGCTCGAGAAACACGAAGCAGCCTTCGCCCGCGAGCAGGAACGCGGCCAGCGCAAGCGCGAAGACGAGATCGCCACGCAATCGTGGCTGGCAGGCCAGGCCGGTTAAGCCGGCCTCACTATCGACAAGGAGCAAACATGGCAAGTGCGATCAACGCCCCCGTCTACGACCCGACCACCACCGCCCAGGCGCTGGCGGACAAGGCCACGCTGGCGGCAAAGAAAGACCTCGAGAAGCAGACCAGCGATGCCAAGGCCACGGCCACCGCCCTGAACAGCCTGAATTCGGCGATCAGCGCCTTCCAGAGCGCGCTGAACAACCTGACCGGCAGCGGCAAGACCCTGCTGGCGCAGTCGGCCGCGCTCAGCGATACCACCTTCGGCAGCGCCAGCGGCAGCGGCCGTGCCGTGGCCGGCACCTACGATTTCTTCGTCGAGCAGCTCGCCACGGCCGGCCAGGTCAAGATCGGCAAGCTCGGCGACACCACCGGCAACAGCGGCAAACTGCGCGTGGCCCTGGGCAGCGGCGCCGGCTTCGACGTCGACCTCGCCAAGGCCGCCGGCAACGGCACCCTGAGCGTGCGTGAACTGGCCGCCGCGATCAACAATGCCGACGGCAACGGCGGCAAGGTCTCGGCCTCGGTGGTCACCTTCGGCACCGACACCCAGCTGGTGCTGACCTCGGTCGGCACAGGCGCCGCCAGCACGGTCTCGCTCGACCTGTCGAACATGGGCGCGGGCACGCTCAAGACGGCGCTGTCGGACAGCGCCAACATCACGACCAAGGTGCCGCAGGATGCGGTGGTCTGGGTCGGCGGGAAGACCGGCACCAAGGTCACCCAGGCCTCGAACACCGTCACCAATATCGACGGCCTGTCGGTGACCTTCACCAAGGCCCAGGCCAGCACCGACGCCAACCTCACCGTGACGGTAAAGACCGACAACAGCGGCACCGGCGCCAACGTCAAGGCCTTCGTCGACGCCTACAACAAGCTCAAGACCACCATCGACGGCCTGACGGCATCGACGACGGTGAAGGACAAGCTGGTTGCCGGACCGCTGGGCAACGACGCCGGCGTGGCCTCGCTGCAGTCGCGCCTGGTGAACATGCTGCGTCCGGCCAGCGGCATGACCCTGGCCAATTTCGGCATCGCCGCCCAGCGCGACGGCACCCTGGCGCTCGATACCGAACGCCTGAACAAGCAGCTGGCGCTCACGCCGGACGGCCTCGACCGCCTGCTCGGCAGCACCGCGGCCGGCGGCGCCGCCGGCCTGGCCAGCACGATGGACAACTACCTGGACCTGTGGACCGGCACCACCGGCCAGATCCAGCAGCGCCAGAGCAGCAATACCAAGGTGCAGGACAAGCTGGCCATGCGCGAAGACGACATCGACCGCATGTGGAACTCGGCCTACGACCGCTACCTGCGGCAGTTCACCAACCTCCAGACCCTGCAGAGCCAGATGAGTACCAACCTGACGCTGTTCGACGCCCTGTTCAGCAGCGACAAATCCTAGACACCCCGTACCGATTACGAGACATAGCGATGTCCTACCAAGAAGCCTACAGCACTTACCACGCAACCAGCCTGGATGCGCAAACCTCACGCGCCTCGCCGATCGAACTGGTCCTGTTGCTCACCGACGGCCTGCTCGACGAGCTGGCCCGCGCCCGCGCCCACATCGTGGGCAAGCGCTACGAACAGCGCGCCGCCAGCATCAACAAGTGCGTCGACATCATCAACGGCCTTTCCAGCTCGCTCGACTTCGACAGCGGCGGAAAAGTAGTGACCAACCTCGCCGATCTGTATGCGTTCTGCGCCGGCCACCTGCATGGCGCCGGCGTCAAGCAGGACCCGCAGATGATCGACGAAGTCATCAAGATCATCGGCACGATCCGTACCGGCTGGGCCGGCGTACAGGCGCGCAATGCTTGAGACGCAGTCCGGCCCGCGCGCGCGCCAGGCCCGCCTGCAGGCCATGGGCGATGCCCTGCGGGCAGCTGCGGCCAGTGCCGACTGGGACCGGCTGGGCGCGCTCGCCGCCGCCCTGGCCCCGGCGCTGCGCACCCTGGCCGCCCAGGGTCCGTGGAACGCGGCAGAGCGCACCGCGCTGCAGCGCCTGCGCAGCCTGCACGACGAGGCCGCCGCCGGCGTCGACGCGCAGCTGGCGGCGCTGGGCACGCGCCTGGACGGAATGCGCGCCAACAAAGACGGCTGGCTCGCCTATGCGATGCACAGCGAAACCGACTACGGCGCAAGCCAGGAATCACCATGATGCTCACTACCGTTACCCCGTCCGCAGCGGCGCCCTCCGCCACGGCCCAGCCTTCGGCCCAGCCGGCGCCTAACGAGGTCGCCGTCCAGGGTGGCGCGGCCGACGCGGCCCTGCCGCAGCTGTTCGCCCAGTGGCTCGGCCAGCAGGCCGGCGCCGCAAGCGCGCCGGCCGCGCCTCAGCTGGCAGCCGCGCCGCTGCCGCCCGATGCCGCCGTGCCGGCAGACGCGACACCGGCCAAGGGCGTACAGGATGCGGCGCCCGCGGACGACACCGACACCGAAGCAGCCCAGGCCGCGCAGGCGCCCGACACCGCCCTGCTGGCGGCGATGGCGATGCCGCTGATGCCGCTGTCGCCGGCCCAGGTCGCACAGGCGGTGCAGGCGGCCCAGCCGGCGCCGGCCGGCCAGGCTGCAAAAACCGGCAAGGGCGACGCCGCCGCAGCAACGCCAGCGGCGGACTTCGCCGCGCCTGGCCAGGATGGCGGCCGCCGCGCCGCGCTCGCGCAGGCGGCGCCGCTGCCGGCCGCCGCCGCGCCGCTCGTCACTCCCGCTGCCTCCGCTCCCGCCGCCGCCGATGCCGCGGCGCGTCCAGGCGCCCAGCAGGATGGCGCCGCCGTGCGCCTGGCAGTGCGCGCCGATGCCCCCACCTTCGACGCCCGCGACGGCGCCGATGCTGACGGCGCGGCGCCTGGACAGTCGAACGGCACGCCGGCCGGCGCTCCCGCCGTCGCCGGCGCCGCACCGGCCGCCCAGGCGGGCGCCGACAGCGTCAAGCTGGCCGGCCCGCCGACCGCTTGGCGCCAGAGCCTGCAGGAAGCGCTGGGCGAACGCCTGCAGCTGCAGGTCGGCAGGAACGTCGAGCAGGCCGTGATCCGCCTCGAACCGCCGCAACTGGGCCGCATCGATATCGCGATCCGCCACAGCGCCGGGGTGCTCGAGGTGAACATCTCGGCCACCAACGGCGAGGTGCTGCGCCAGCTCCAGAACGTCAGCGACAACCTGCGCAGCGATTTGTCGCAGCGCCAGTACAGCGAGGTCGCGGTGACGGTGGCGCCGGCGCCGCGCGGCAATGCCGCCCCGTTCGGCGATCCGCAGCAGCAGGGCCGCGGCCGCCAGCAGGGCCGCGACCAGGAAGAATCCGCACCCGGCGGCGCCCTGGCCGAAGCCAGCCAGCCGGGTTCCGTGTTTTCCCTCGGCGGGCGCGATTGAAGGCCGTCCGGCCCTCCGCGTCCACCAGGCTCAATGAGTTAGAACGATGAACAGCAAAGTCAAAATGATTATCGCCATCGCCGGCGCCGTGATCGTCAGCGCCGCCGGCGCCGGCGGCGCGGTGTGGTGGTTCATGCCCAAGCCGGCGGTGGCGGCCGGCGCCGACAAGCCGGCCGAGAAGGACAAGCCGAAGGAAGCCAAGCCGGTCAAGTACGTCACGCTCGAGAAGGTGATCGTGATGCTGCGGCGCGGCCCCGACCAGGCCGAGACCCACTACCTGTCGGCCGACCTGGTGCTGTCCACCGAGCTGGCGAAGGAGAAGGAAACCAAGGAAAACCTGCCGCTGCTGCGCAGCCTGGCGGTCAGCACCCTGTCGTCCTTCACCATGGCCGAGGCGTCGAACATGACGGTCGCGCAGTACGCCGAGAAGCTGAACGAGGCCTTCGACGCCAGCTACGAGCGCGAGCACGCCGAGAAGCCCTTCGTGCACGTCATGATCGGCAAGCTGATCATCGAATGACGACCCGGACGAGCGATTGCGCATGGCCTACCTAGCCGACTACGCCGACACCTACGCCGCCAGCGAATACGCGGACGCCGCCGTCCATGCCGCCATGAGCGCGCAGGAAGAGCAGCGCCATCTGCTCGCCCATGCGCCGCTGGTCAAGCGCATCGTGCGCCAGCTCGGCGCGCAGGTATCGGGCGCGATGGGACGCGAGGACATGGAACAGATCGGCCTGATGGGACTGCTCGAAGCGCTGCGCCGCTACGGCACGCCCGACACCGGCTTCGGCAGCTATGCCGCGCTGCGCGTGCGCGGCGCCATCCTCGACGAGCTGCGCCGCCAGGACTGGCGCCCGCGCGCGGTGCGCCAGGACAGCCACAAGATGCGCGACGCCGTGCGCGCGCTGACGCGCCGCCTGGGACGCGAACCGAACGACAAGGAAGCGGCCGAGGCGCTCGGCATCGACCAGGAAGCGTGGCGCCAGTTCCTGCTCGACGACGTGGCCGAGGAGATGCTCAGCTTCGACGAGGTGCTGCAGGAAGCCACCGCCCAGCAGCATTCGGCGCCGGGACCGGAACAGCAGTTCATGCTGCGGCGCAGCCTGGAACAGGCGCTGGGAGCGCTCAACGAGAAAGAGCAGCGGGTGATCCAGATGATCTACGAGTTCGAACTGAGCTACAAGGAAATCGCCGCGGTGCTCGATTTGTCGGATGCCCGCGTCTGCCAGCTCAACAAGAGCGCGCTGGCCAAGATGAAAGCGGCGCTGGCCCAGGCCTGACGCCAGATAAAGAACAAGAGAGAGGTAAAACACCATGCAAATCCTAGGCATCCTCATCGTGCTCGGCGCCGTGTTCGGCGGCTTCGCGCTGATGGGCGGCACTTTTGGCGCCATCTGGCACCCGGTCGAGCTGGTCGTCATCGGCGGCGCCGCCCTCGGCGCGCTGGTGCTGGCCAATCCCAAGCACGTGCTGGCCGAAATGCTGGTCCAGATGAAGAAGATCGCCGGCAGCCAGAAGCACGATTCCGAATTCCAGCGCCAGCTGCTGCTGCTGATGTACGAACTGCTGCAGACCGCCGCCGGCGGCCTGAAGGCGCTCGACGCCCACGTCGAGGCGCCCAAGGAAAGTCCGATGTTCCAGCGCTATCCGAAGATCCTGGAAGAACCCAAGCTGCTGTCCTTCATCGTCGACAACTTCCGCCTGATGGCGATGGGCAAGATCAACGCCCACGAACTCGAAGGCGTGCTGGAACAGGAACTCGAGGCCATCCACGAGGAACTGAGCCAGCCCGCCAAGTCGCTGCACAAGGTGGCCGAGGCGATGCCGGGCTTCGGCATCCTGGCGGCCGTGCTGGGCATCGTGCTGACCATGAATTCGGTCGGCGAAGGCGCCGACACCGCCGAGATCGCGGAGCGCATCGGCGCCGCCATGGTCGGCACCTTCATCGGCATCTTCTTCTGCTACGGCGTGCTCGACCCGATCTCCGGCATGATGAAGCAGCTGGTCAATTCCGAGGCCTCTACCATGGAAACCGTGAAGGTCGTGCTGTGCACCCACGTGGCCGGCAAGCCGCCGCTGCTGGCGATCGACGCCGGCCGGCGCCTGATCCAGCTGAACACCAAGCCCAGCTTTGCCCAGCTGGAAGCCTGGATCAATGCGATGGCCGACGGCGAAGACGCCGGCGCGGCCAAGCGCAAGGCCTGACCGGAAGCGGAGTAGCCTGTGCAAGCGAACAAGAAGGCCGACAAACACCACGAAGCGACCATCGTCAAGCGCGGCGGCGGCAAGCACCACGACGACGAGCACGGCGGCGCCTGGAAGGTGGCCTTCGCCGACTTCTGCATGGCGCTGATGGCGCTGTTCCTGGTGCTGTGGCTGATCGCCTCGCGCGACGCCCAGCAGGCCAAGAAGATCGTGCGCGACAACCTGGCCAGCGGCCTGATCGAAGGTTCCGGCGGCAAGCCGCAGATCGACGGCAGCCCGAGCGGCAGCCTGATCGAACGTTTCCAGCTGCCCAAGAGTAATGGCGGCAGCCAGGGTCCGAACGCCGGCAGCCCGAGCAGCGTGCGCACCAAGTACGAATCGGCCTCGGAACTGGCGGCGCTGGCCCATGCGCTGCAGCAGATGAGCGCCGATGCCGGACTGGCATCGAACCTGGCCACCGTGGTCACGCCGAACGGCCTGCGCGTGATGTTGCACGATACCGACCGCCAGGGCATGTTCGTGCGCGGCAGCCCGCTGCCCACCGACCGCTTCGCCAAACTGTTGCGTTCGATGGCACCCTTGTTCGAAAAAATGGAAAATCAGATGTTGATTGTGGGCCACACTGATTCCTTGCAGTACACTTACAAGGGTCCGAACGGCTATTCCAACACCAGCCTGTCGGCCAACCGCGCGCTCGCGGCGCGTGGCGAGCTGCTGAGCGGCGGCATGCGCGCCGACAGCGTGCTGCAGGTGGTCGGCATGGCCGACCGCGCGCCCTTCGACGATGCCCGCCCGGTCGCCGCGGTCAACCGCCGCATCGAACTCCTGATCCTGACCAGCGCCCAGGCCGCCAGCATGAAAAGCATGTTCGGCACCCCGGCCCCCGGCGAAACCCTGGCCAGGGATGTGAAAGTGTCGACGCCGGCCGACGAGGCGCAGCAGGAACTGCGCAGCCAACTGGCGCACAAACCATGACGATCCAATCGAAATCCCGAGGACCACGCATGAAGATCACAGGCGTTTCCACTCCCGCCATCCCGGTCGCCGCGCAGGCCGGCGCCAGCCAGGCCGCAGCGCCCGCCCCGGCCGCCGTCGTCGGCGCCGGCGCCGCGCTCGAATCGGCCGTGCTGCAGCCGGCGCAGAGCGCGCTGCGCGCCCTGCCCGACTTCGACGCCGCCCGCGTGGCCGAGCTGCGCGACGCGCTGGCCAAGGGCGAGCTGCCCTTCGACGCCGGCCGACTGGCCGGCCTGATCCAGCGTTTCCACGGCAAGGGCTGAACATGAGCACACGCATGACCCGCGACCAGGCCGTGAGCCGCCTGCTGGACGGCATCCAGGCCGACCTCGACGCCTGCGCCGCCATCCGCGCGCTGCTGGAACGCCAGTTCGAGGCGGCGCTGCAGCGCAGCGCCACGGCCTTGACGGAACTGGCCGCGCACCTGAATCCGCAGCTCGAGGCCATGGACCAGCGGCGCCAGCAGCGCGTGCAGCTGGTGCGCGCCCTGCTCGGCCCGCAAGCCACGATGGACCAGTTCCTGGCGAAACTGGATAGCGCCCGGCGCGACGCCGCCAGCGGCGCCTGGCGCCAGCTCGAGCAGCTGGTGCGCGACTGCAAGGACGCCACCGCGCGCAACGGCAACCTGATGGCCGACCAGCACGCGATCATGCAGCGCCTGCTGCACGGCGAGGACGAGACCTATGCGCCACGCTGACTTCATCGGGGCGATCCCGGCCATCTCCCCCACCGCGCCGACCCAGCCCAGCGCGCCGCTGTCGAATGGCGGCGCCGGCAGTTTCAAAGGCATCTTCGGCGACTTGCAGGGAGAAGTCGCGGACTTCATCCGCAACGGCGACGGCGGTTTTTCGTCCAGCGCCGAACTGAACGCCGAAGGCCGCATATGGGCCGCGCGCAGCCAGGAAGCCGCAGCGGCGCCCGGCCTGGTCGGCGATGCCGACGCCGCGCCCGGACAGCAGGAATTCCTCGACAGCATCGCCCCCTGGGCGCGCGAAGCGGCCGGCAAGCTGGGCGTGGCGCCGGAACTGGTGTCG
>Ga0265780_10003438_pt1 | contig 20807 bp, 19 predicted proteins | sample P1T30metagenome_FD_192432 | JGI IMG/M metagenome (GOLD analysis project Ga0265780, IMG submission 192432) | Plant litter microbial communities from East Loma Ridge, Irvine, California - P1 T30 | ecosystem: Environmental > Terrestrial > Plant litter > Unclassified | place: USA: California...
GCCGATTGGCGAGGAATCTGCACGCCGGGACGATTGATGCAGTATGGCCTTGGGGGTGTTCTGGCTTAAGAGAATAGAGTGTGTGTGTGAGAGGGGTGAGGGAGTAGAAGTGGGAGGGAGGTTGAGAGAGAGAGAGAGAGAGAGGAAGAGCGAAAGAGCGATCGGCGTGGGAAAAGCTTAGGGAATGGCAAAGTGAGGGAAGTCAAAGGCCGGAAAATGGCGGGCAGAGGTGTTAGTCAGAGGTGACAACAGGCGGGCAGGCAGGGAAGGCAGATGTAGCGACACCAGTGGCCTCTTAGACATAGGTATGATTGATTGTAGGATGGCTCAGATGGGGTGGGAGGTAAGTCAAGGGTAGCAGACAAGAGACAAGTGGTGGGCTGGTGGTGGGTATGCACGGAGCCAGGCAAGCAGTCGAACCAACGGATGGGTTGCTTTTAGCGTCTCTGGGGTTTTAGTTCAAGGCGGCGGGAGAGGACGGTGGACTGTGGACGGTGCGAGTGGAGTGGAGTGGGAGGGACGGATCAGTCAGTAGATAGTTCCAAGCCTTCGGCTACCTGCCTGCCTGCGTGCCTGCCTGTCTGTCTGTCTGACTTAACACCGAGTCCTGCGATTGATCATTCTACTTGTTGTTGAGGTTGTTGTCTGCTGCGTGTAAAGAGGTACTGTAATGTACAATACTGTAGCTATCGCATGTCTACTCAACTCCGCTCCATAACATTGATGTTCCTAATCTGCAGCTACCATCGTTCTCATCGTAGACAATAGGTAATATTACCATCAAATCATCCATGAGCATACAGCACAATTTAGCTCGTTATCTTCGCCGGTCTAGCCCATCAGCAGATGCCGGGCTTGCCTGCGTCCACTCGGCAGCTCTGTCGACCTGTGCGCCACCAAACGATACAAAGTACGTACTCGGTACATAATAATTCACATTCACATGCCACCAGATGTGCAGCAACGAACAACAATCGCCTCGAAGTGTTACTGTCACGAGCAAAGGCAACATGTTACCACCTTTTGCACTACTCCTCCACCACTCGGTTCACTCCACAGGGCCGCGACAGACTTCAAACCTTGCCCATGACAACAAACCGGTCATCGCCCGTCATTGGTCACAGCTATGCCCTCCTCTACCAGGATGCCACGATGCCTCTTCACCTTGCTCTGTCATTCTACCCGTCGCCCTCGCGAACTCCTCCGTGCGACCCGTCCTCGCTATCACGCTATGCCCATTCCCAGCCCGCGGCTCTGGGGACCCGCTCGAAGCACAGATCCCCTGTCCCTGTCCCTGATGCTCTGTGTCGTCTCTCTCTCTCTTGTTCCAGTAAGACCCCGCTCTCCGACGTGGAGGCTGGACTGGCCTGACCTACTTCGCCGGGGAGCACTTTGCCATGAGCCTATATGGTATTGGCAACCTTTCCAGGCACCTGTTGCCCAACGAACTACATGCCGACCGTAATCCAAAAAAGCTCAAAACTGCCGCTCAACGCCGGTTGACCGCGGCGCTTTACGATCATGTGCTGGGTCACATGCAGCTTCAGATGAAGTGCGGCCTCTCATCCTAGGTTGCTGACTGCTGACAACAGCAAGAGGTGTCTGGTCTGCTCGTCTGCCTGGCTGGTCAAGTTGTGGCCGTGTTACTGACGCGCATACGTGTATCTGCCCACCGGCTTCGAGAGGAACAGCAGACTAGGAGCGCGTTACATCAAAAGAAGTCACATTGGCATCATGCTTCAAGTGCGTTGATCGGAGGTCGCGCAAACAATGCCGGCACGTCTTTCGGGCCGCAGCCTGGGTGTTTAGACTTGCTCGGAGGACAACCGGACTCTGGCTTTGTTGACACTCCTCGTCATCCTTGAGCTATATAGATTGTCGTGAATCCCAGTACTAGCCAAGCAGCGCTGAGAGATGCCAACTCCGCTGAGCTGGCGTGCGGGGAATCGTTCGTTGTCGAAGGCGAGAAGACATGTAAGGTAACTGTTGATATTCCTGTCATCACGACGTTGACGCTAAGGCTGTTGAAGAAGCACAACCTGGACGAATCGACGTCTCAGTCACGTCTATCTCGACACCACACAGCTAAGTAAGCCCAGTCAGCTCCAACGCGTCGCACAACCATCGTCCAGACACTGCTGCCTAAATTCGAGGAAACATTCACAAGAACTTGCCTCGCTACACACCAAGCGCACTTCGACGCACCCCGTCTCAACGCATGCAGACAGGAAGAAACGCATGAAAAGGGCCGGCCGGCTACCTGCTTTCTCCAAGTTCACAAAAGAATTCGCAGTCACACCATCCCAGGAGACCAAGTGCCGGAACCTGAGAGCGGCTGTACTGTTACACCACGCGCTGGAGAGGAACCCTCACGTGTCCTCATCATGGCGAACACGTTTCTCCCGTAGCAACGCGTAGAGCAGGCTTGCGGCTTCTTGTGCCGCCACGCGAAAGCGCGTTTGTGCTACCACGAGTCGTGGTGGTACAGGTTGGTGGAGCTGTGACGTGTACTTAGATTTATCCTGTACTGACATTCAAGACTCGGCTGGAATCTTAGAGTGCTTGGAGTCTTCGACAATTGGATGGTAAGCTATGCTCAAATCAAGGCAGGGATTTCGTCACTCGGTGTAGACTGAGACCAATTCTCTGCCTCGCGTTTCGCAAAAGAAGAGACGCCTTGTTCGACGACAATTCTGCCAGCATACACCCTCCTCACCTAAATCTACTTCTTCCCTCTCAGCAACCCTCTCTTCCTCAGCAAGCTTCTCCTTTCCTTCGCCTATTTACGGTAGGCTATCGGAACAGCCATTGGTAAAGTTGTCTACCTTGCGTGCGAGCTGCTCACTGAGAGACTCACAACTTGATCACGGGTCCAGTGGACTGCACCGCACCCGTTCAAGCGTAACACCATTCGCCGTCACATAGAGTCGCGTGAATTCCCCATCGGTCTCTTTTGTACTGCAAATCAGCTTGGGGTTGCTGTTAGATCGTGTCGAAGGGAACATAATTCATTCACATGTAGGAAGGCAAGATGTATACAAAAGGTACGCGTCAAGATATATTCCGAGACTTATGGATTTGAAGACACGAGGATCCCAAAACACTTGTAACAAGCCTATTAAATCCAGCCAATCAACGCATTTTGTCTGAAATAGGGACCTTACGCACGAGATATTAATTATACCTCGGCTCGACAGCTCGGCTTCAGACAATTTGACCTCGCGTATTGAATGAACGATTACTATACTGACTTCTGTCACCAAGTCAAAGCATCCCGACCGTAGAACCCTATACTTCCACAAAAGAATACCGCCACCTAAACCCATCTCATCCTGAAACCAAAGCCTCGAAAAGAACCCACTTACATCCCACACACTTCACGACCACCATCCAACATGGCTCCTTCCGACTACCCAAAGCAACAACACTTCAACCTCACCTTCCCTTCCCCCTACATCGCCCACGTCGAGATCGACCGCCCCGAGAAACTCAACGCCTTCACAGAGCCCATGGTCCACTCCCTCGGTGCAATCTTCAAACAACTCAGCGAAGACCCCGACGTCCGCGCCATCGTCCTCAGCGGCGCCGGCCCCAAAGCCTTCACCGCAGGCCTAGACGTGCAAGCTGCGAGCGAATCCGGCCCTCTCTCAACCAAAGAAGCCAGCGGTGCGAAGCTAGACACCGCGCGCAAAGCCGTCGCCCTGCGCCGCCACATCCTGCAGTTCCAGGCCAGCGTGTCTGCCGTCGAGGAGTGCGAGAAGCCCGTCATCGCGGTCTTGCACGGGATTTCTTACGGTATTGCGCTGGATATCACGACGTGCTGCGACGTGCGCTTCTGCTCGCGGGACGTGCGCTTCTCGGTCAAGGAGGTCGACATCGGGCTCGCGGCGGATGTCGGCACCTTGACGCGCTTGCCCAAAGCTAACTTGCCGATGAGCTGGATCAAAGAGGTCAGTCTGACGGCGAGAGAGTTCAATGCTGATGAGGCGTTGCGGGTCGGCTTGGTTTCTGGGGTTTTCGAGACGCGGGAGGTGGCGTTGGAGAAGGCGCTGGGGCTGGCGAGGGTGATGGCTGAGAAGAGCCCTGTTGCTGTGCAGGCTACGAAGGAGGTTTTGAACTTTTCCCGGGATCATTCCGTCAAGGATGGGTTGAACTATGTTGCGGCGTACAACATGAGCATGGTCCTGTCGGACGATGTCAAGGATTCCATGTTGGCTGGTTTGAGCAAGAGTAGGAGCAAGCCGACTTTTGCGAAGCTTTGAGCTGCTTACACACTCGAGCGGTCCCACGTAATGTGACTTTGACTTTGACTGCCAATCTCCAGGTTCCAAAAGTACTGTTTATCCTTACGCATGTATCCATCCGCACCTCGTGGCCATCAACTGACGTCAATGCATCATGCTGTCTTCGCCTGGGGATTGCTTTATCTTACGCCTCAACGACGGATGGAACACCTCAGTACCTACATGTATGTTTTGAAATTCATCACATTCGTGGCGGAGTCGAGAATATGACATGTCATGAGGTACCTCACATCGACCACGACCCCAACCCCAACCCTAGTGTGATTTTGGCCTCGGATTTCTACGAAGACACAGGCTAATATTGTGACAATGGTCGGAATATGAGCGGCTGAATCGAAGTCATTGGGAAGCTACTGTATGCAGGAATCATCTGCCTATCGTAGGGCGTTGCACAATCAAAAGAACATGTGATTCACTCCAGCCAGCTTCAACGAATTGAAACCGTAGCTGACAGACGCAGGGCTAAAGCATGCGATGAGGAGAATTGGAAATCACAACTGCTAGACTGCGTTCTCGTCCGATTAAATACATCAAAACGTCTTCAAAGGTGAGGCCACACGTCCACACGTCTGCACCAGGGTCACTGGTGCTACTACAGTAAACATGAATGTACAAAATTGGGGGTTTATCAATTGTGTTATGCTCTTATACAACAATTCATCTTTTCTGTCCAGGATTAAGTCTACAAACGCTAGTACCTGCTAGTCAATCATTGCATCCGTTTCAATTTTGTACCCGGTTCTCGGACGAACACCCGGTAGTATCGTGCTCTGGTATTGTGGCAACACCTTCGTCACCCCTCCGCCGGCCTCAGGAAAAACAGGCCGCACTCAGATCTCAATATCAATCCCCAGATCCATGCTTCCGATCACATCGTCGTCCATCTTAGACCTGCCTTTGATGGCGCCGATGGGACCGGCAGACTTCTTGCCGTTGGCAGGGGTACTGGTGCGGCTGATCTTGGGCTCACCATTGGCCGGCGTGCCCAACCTTGAGATATCGCTGGCATCGCCGAACAAGTCGGCACCAACTGCGGAAGCAGCGTCCGCGGCGGCCTTTTTCGCTTTCGCCTCTGCGATCGCCTTCTCGCGGGCCTTTTGGATCTTTCTGCGCTCTTCCACGAGAGCCTTGCGCACTTCCTCTGCGTTGGTGCGGCGGGTCTCGATGTTGAGTTTCTGTAGGCGTTCGTGCTCCATCTGCTTTCCCTTTGGCTTGGCCGGTGAATCGCGTGGTTGGGATCGTGTGGCGCCGTTCAGCTTCTGATTGTCGAGCGCTGCCAGCTCGGCGTCGCACTTGGCCACTTCTTCCGCGTCGTCTTCTTCTTGCGCAATGGCTCTGCGCTTGTTGATTTTTTCGCGTTGGAGATTCGCTGCGTTTGCTGGGTCGTACTTCTTTTCCATGGCTCTCTGTTTGCTGATCTTGGACTGGATGTCGTCGTCCGTCCAATTGTGGTTCAGCAGAGCGTGGATGTCGTCGAGTTTACCGTTGATGAACTTGCGAGAGGGCGCACGTAGGTTGTCCTTGTCGAGAGCGGAAACATAGCGGTCGAATTCGGCGTCTGTAAATTTGCCATCGGAGCAGGCGAGGAATGGCCATGGCCTCTCAGCGGTTCCGTGAGCGACCAGAGCGTACTGGTCGGTGGTGAACTGTCTGCCGTTTGTAGTTGTGAGTTTGTAAGGTTTGCCTTCGGTGAAGCCTGCACGAATGTTAGTGTATGTCAGGCGAGTGTGTAACTTCTCGTCACGTACCCTTGATTTGCGCCATGCGGTACACATTCTGCCCAGTGGCCCTGTCCGGACCAATGCTGACTCGAGCGAAACAGCCCTTTACTGCATTCTCGAAGTTCGGGTAGAAGCAGACCTTGGCGAAGTTACTCCTGCCAACATGAACGCGGTTGAAGTCGCGGAGATCAGCCGGAGGCTCGTCACGCTTGTACTCAGATGATGGCTCTGCCCATTCGACCTCGCTCTCGCCGTCGGCGTCGCGATCTGAAGCGTAAGATGCCGAGCGGTCGTCTCTCTGATCACGGCGAGGATCAATCCGGGACTTGCCAGCCTCACGTTGCTCGCGCGCACGTTTGTAATCGTCAAGCGCTGATCGCTTCTCTGTCTTCGCCTTACTGGTTTTCCTCACTCCATCGTCAAGATCCGCGTCTGCCTTGCGTTTGTTGTGGTTCCTTGCTTTTTCGCGTGTGGCAGCCAGAGCGCGCTTGAGTTGGAGATCCTGCTGTCTGCGGGTGACGGCCGCAGCTCGTTCTGCCAGAATTTCTTCACGCTCGATCTCTGGGAGACCGAGAATGTGTGCCTTGTCGGTTGCGGATGTGAATTGACCTTCGATTGGGTACAGCGGTGCTTCGTCGTCGGACTCGTCGCCTGGTGCGTCGACTTCCGAGTCAGATTGTGCCATGTCGCGCGAACCGATTGAGCCAGGTGAGCCAGGGGATCTAAGATGCTTGTTAGAACGCATGCTCAGAAAGTGTGTTGTCAATATGCAGAGCTCAAGGTGAAGCGTGAGAAAAGGCAGAAGCGGAAAGTGCTCGCAAAGACACAGTTTCCCTGCAGCTCACTTGACGCCTCACCAAGCCCGAAGTGCTTGCCCATATTGCTCATTGCGAAGGAAAGATGAAACTCACAGATCTGCGTCTTCATCATCACTCTCCTGACGTCTGCGCGCCTTGCTGCCACGCTTTGCCCTCACTTTTTGTGCCACGCCCCTGCGCGGTCCGTTGTCTGCGCTCTTCTCCACGCTCTGCTTCGGCTCTGGGGTGGGAGAGCGGTCGTCGAACTGCTCTGAAACCTCTGCCTCTCCCTCCTCGTCACTGCTGTCGCTGCCGGCCAGAGCCAGAAGCTCAGCGTCCAATTCGTTGTCAGACATGCTTGCGATGCGCGCGTCAGATGCGGTGATGGTAGCTGGATGTGTGTCGTGCGAAATAGCTCTCGATCACGCGTAGATGGCCGAAGTTGATGTTGCGCGTAGTTTGTGCTGAGATCCTTTGTTGTAGGAAAGTCTCCTGATGTGGTCGTTCGTGTTGGCAGATTGCTGAAATGGGAGTGTAGGAGGAAGGGAATGTGCGATAATGTGCGGTCGACGTAGATTGATGAGGAAGAGAATTTCCACAATCACGTGTGTATTATTGGCGGCGACAATAGGCGAAAGGGTTAAAATAAAGGTAAGGTTTTGGAAGAGCTGACCTTCAACTGACAATCGGACGGACGTCGAAGCAGCGCGCGCGATCGGCGCGGGACGGAAAGCCCCCGCGTTGGCCGCAAAGTGATGACGACCTTGGAACTTCAGACTTCACTTCACATTTCCAGTTGGGTCTGTCGTTCATTGTATATTTGTTCAATTCCCTTCCATTTCATCTTGTCGTATTCTCCAATAATACCCTTCTCATTTCTTAGGGCAAGACTTTTGAGACTTTCAACATGGCGCTTTTCATCCGACCCTCGCACCTCTCTTCTGCGACAAGGCTGTCGCCACGTGCTTTCCAGCTGCACGCTAGAAATGCATTCAGTTCGAGCACCGTCCACTATGCATCGCCACCTGGCGAGCCCGAACCGGCAAACATCCAAAGCGATGCACCAAAGCCACAGCGATCCAAACCGCTTACTGCAAGCCAGCAGCAATTTCTGGACAAGGCTCTTCGTGTCAATCATGCTGGAGAACTGGCCGCAACCCTCATCTACACAGCCCAGACGCCTCCCATAGCAAAGGCACACCCACACCTCCGTCCTCTGATGAAGCACATGTACGATCAGGAAGCTGGCCATTTCAAAACTTTCAACCATCTGTTGGCTCACCATCGAATCCGGCCAACCGCCATGTACCCCGTCTGGCAAGCAGCCGCCACCGTTCTCGGCTGGTCAACTGCAGTCATGGGACGAGAGGCTGCTATGGCTTGTACCGAGGCCGTAGAGACCGAGATTGGCGACCATTACAACGAGCAGGTTCGAGTGCTGCTGCGATGGATCCAAGACATGGAAGACAGGGGCGAGGAGGTTGGCGAAGAACTCAGCAGCCTGGTGAAAGAGGTCAAGAAGATCAGAGATGAGGAGCTGGAGCATCTTGACCATGCGGTAGAGAACGATGCAAAGCAGGCCAATCCCTACGACTTGCTTACTGGTGTGATCAGGGCGGGTTGCAGAGGAGCTATCTGGGTCACTGAGAAAGTTTGATCGAGCAATCGTTGTTCTTGCCTTGAAGTGAGTCCCTCTTTCTTGTCACGTTGTCTCCAAGTCCGCCTGTACTCTCATTCCTGTGCCCATATTACGCATGACCCCATTTGCATCAATGTGTGACATCGCACGTCCTCGTCATGAGGTCTGCGATGATCTGTGTTTGCTCTGTGTCTTTGCATCCTGCGTAGCACAATGGTTACTGAGTCAGGACATAAGACTCGTGAACAGTCCGCATGATGCTTAGACGAGGTATGTTCGATTTGAAGACTGAGCATACCTGTCGCCCGATGCCGCGCAAGAGTGGTGTCAGGAAGGTGCACCATGCGTCGTCCTCGTTGCATACGGTCAGGTAGAGTAGCTTTCTCAATGTTTCTTGTCATGTTCATCCGTGTGCAAGTCTACAAAGCACATCCGCCAACTTGGGCAAGTCCAGCTGATCGCTACTTCACTTCACCACACTGGATCCTTGGCAAACATCCTGTCCACCTGGATCGCGAGCATTACAAAAGGCGTTTGCGCTCTCTGTGTAGTCAAGCTGTCTGTCCTCGTGGTTCGCATCTTTCAAAAACCCTCAAACAAGTGTGCCAGACCCCGAGTGGTACTACCATCCTGTTCTTCAATTAAAGGCGAGCCTGCGGCCAAGTCAACTCCGTGTTTCGGCTTCTACCTGGCTCCAATCACGACCAAGTGCGCAACAATACTAGCCACAATAAACTCAGCACCGACCTACCCTTACCGTTGTCTCCATTGACGAGCACTCCAAGCTATTCATTCTCGCGACAACCTCGCGCACTCCAGCAAAACTCTTCCTTCTTCTCGCCAGATCCCATTCACCAACCACAACACACTTTCTACCACGAACACTCTCACAACCGCGTACAACCACTTCACTTCAATCACAAACTTCCCACTTACTTCTACCATTCACCTCCACACCCTCGACACCATGGCTCCTCGCAAGAACACCAAGTCTGCTTCCACCCCGGCGCCGGTCGCCGCCTCGAACATCGCCAAAGCTCCCACTGGCCGCAAGAACACCACCAAGTCTGCTTCCACCCCGGCGCCGGTCGCCGCCTCGAAGGACATCAAAGTTCCCGCTGGCCGTAAGAACACCACCAAATCTGCTACCACCCCGGCGCCGGTCGCCGCCTCCAAGACCGCCAACGTTTCCGCCGGCCGTAAGAATACCAAGTCTACTTCCACCTCGGAGGCAGCCAAAACGTACTCTGGCCGCAAGACCCGCGCAATGATTGCCGCTGAAGAAAAAGCCGCTGCTGAAGCTGCGGCCAAACCCGCCCAAATGGCACCGCCAGTGAAGGGTGCCAGCAACGCAAAGCCTGCAGTTACCAGAGCCAAGAACTCAGAACTCGCCACAACCGCCCAGCCAGTGAAGGGAAAAACCCTCAAGAGCGCCTCTAACGCCCTCAAAGCTCTTAGGGGCGCGGCGAAGACCAACCAGGACAACACTAACGAGACTACTGGTGAGCTTCCTACCAGCACCACGAAGCCGGCCACCATGAAGCCCGCTACTGTCCAGCCTGCGGCTACCAACGACATCATCACGAAGCGCGCGACTATCGACGAAACCAAAGCCACTGCCACCAAGGCCACCATCAAGATGCCTCCCATCAACATGGTAGACATGATCAAAATATTCAGGGCCATCGACGCCTCCAAGAAGCCTGTAGTTCAGCAACCCGTCACCGAGAAGCCTGTAATCAAGGAGCCGGCCATCACGCAGCCTTTGACTACCCAAGAAATCAAAGCTACTGCTACCAAGACCACCAGGAAGACAATGAGCGTAGCCCAGGCTGTTGAGTTTATGCGATTGTTCAGATGTTCCAAACCTTCCGCGGAGGAGCCAACCGTAAAGGCGCTGGTCAACATGGAGCTGCCTCCCTTCAGAAGGATCTTCCCGCCGCAAGCCGTTATCGACACGGAACTCACCAAGTGGCTGACTGTGGACAAGAAAAAACCGAGCCCATGGGGCACTCAAGTCGAAGCTGTTGGCCCCGAGAACATGGCTGACGATTTCAAATTCATGGGCTTCTCCTCCGACAAGGTCCAGGAGTTGCTTGTCATGAAGGAACCTGTCAAGGTAGATGGGCTCACGCAACGAGTCCGACTTGACACAGGCGCTGGCTCTTTCGTTCCAGGCACCGGACCCGAGCCGATAAAGCGAGTCAGAAGGGCGGCCAAGTACCAGGATCTGATCCTCTTCGAAGCCAAGGGTGAGTCACTTCCCCTCCCTCATCACACACTCTCTCGATTACATTTGCTAACCTACATCACCAGACTGGGTCCTATTCGATCTTCTCAGGCCATACCCTGTCGAGCACGGCGTGCCGCCCATGTCCATCCACAAATGGGCTACTTTCGTGCCTGGCAACGCTCGCGTCCTCGTGATGAACATAATGACGAAGTCCATCAGATCGCAAGCCACGCCAGCGAAACTCCTCAACCACACCGTCAACTACACGCCCACCGGCCCAAAGATCATCGATTGGCAGCCCATCCCGAACCCCAAGAAGAAGGCTGTCGGGCCCTCCGCCGCGCCATCAGCTCCTCCTCTTCTCGGTCGTGGCGCAAAGCGCAACGCAACCCGTGCCGTCGCTCCAGTGGCACCACCGCCCGTTCCCAGTGCTCCGGCACCCAAAAAACCCAGCACCAGCGCGCCAAAGCGCAAGGCCGACGAGATGGCGGGCTCTGAGCCACAGCCAGCTCCCAGCGCTCCGGCGCTCAAGAATACCAGCACCAGCGCAATCAAGCGCAAGGCCGACGAGATTGCGGGCTCTGAGCCACCGCCCGCTCCCAGCGCTCCGGCGCTCAAAAAACCCAGCACCAGCGCACCAAAGCGCAAGGCCGCCGAGATCTCTACCTCGGAGCCAGCAGCTCCGCCCTCTGCGCCGGTCAAGGCAGAGGAGCCCCAGCCATCCCCCGCCGCGAAGAAGCGCAAGACCGGGCCCAAGAAGGCCCCTGCCACCACCGCCAGCGCGCCCAAGCGCAAGGCCGACGAGATCTCCGCGGCTTCCGAGCCAGCGGCTCCGGCTTCTGCGCCGGTCGCAGCACCGCCTGCGTCCAAGAAGCGCAAGACCAAGGCTGCCGCTGCCGCTGCTGCTTTGCCGCCGCCTGCTCCGGCCGTTGTTGCAGCGCCTGTCGCCCCTCCTCTTGCTCCTGTTGCTCCTCCTGCCGCTGGCAAGAGGAAGAGACGTGCTGCCCGGCCGAAGAAGACGCCGGCGGTAGTAGAGAACTCGAGCAGTGAGTGAGGGGTGGGTGGTGGCAGATGGTTTGGGGGGTTTGGGTGGGTTCTTTGTGGGGTTCTTTCTTGTGTTTGCGGATCTTTGGATTCTTCTCTGTTTTAGATAGTTACGATACCCCTGTCTTTCTCAATGGTACTTTATTCGAATTCCATGCTAGTATTCTCGGTAGCAGCTACCAATTGATGGCGGTCCAAAGAGATACTGGACTAATTTTCATCTTTGTATGCGTCTCTCTAGGGGGTAACACGCTCGAATTCGATGCTGAAATTCTCGGTATCAGCTTTCACTTGATGGTTGTCCATCGAGATACTGGACTCGATCTCACCTTTGCATGAGTCTCTCTCAGTGGCAACGTATTCAGTTTCCATGCTAGTGTTCTGGGTAGCAGCTTTAGTGTGATCGTGTTCCCCTGAGATGCCGTGAATCTCTTTGTTGCTCAAGACGTCTCTCTCAAAAGCGAGGTGCTCACGTTTCAATGCTAGTGTTCCTGATAGCACCGCATGTAGTATAGCGATCCCCTGAGATGCTGAGATTGATCTTCTACTTGATGCCTCTCTCTCAATGGTCATTTGCGGAATTTAGGATGCTAATGTCTTCGGTAGCATCTCATATGGTGTTGAGATCCCCTGAGATGCTGAGATCAATCTTCTACTCAACGCCTCTCTCTCAGTGGTCTGTCCCGTATCGTCCGATAACACTGTGTTCGGTAGCAGTGTATGCGTGATGGTGATCCCCTGAGATGTCGCAGTTTCTTCATCGCATAATGCCTCTCTCTCGATGGTCGTTTGCTCGACTTTCGGTGCGAATGTCTCAGATAGCAGCGTATGAGTGAAATGTGGTTCTCCCAGACATTGGAATTGATCTGTTGCTCCGCGTCTCTCTCTCGATGGTAACCTACTCATTTGTTGGGTAACGTCGTCTTTGGTAACACCTCATGTGTAACGGTGATCCTCTGAGATAGGCATTGTATCATGCCTCTCTCTCAGTGGTGACTTGTCCGCCTTTCGACGACAATGTCATTGGTAGCAGCTCGTGTGTGATCACTATCCATTGAGATGCTGGGTTGAATGTGTATTCCCACGTCTCTCTCTCAATGGCATGGTAAGATGCAACTCAAGGTCACGGTATCTGATGTTAGCATTTGTGTGATGGTGATCCCCTAGGATATCTGGATTTTGTATCGTTTGATATCTCTCTCTGCATGATGCTAGAGTCTAGCTTAGCGATGCTGTATCATACGGTAGCTAAGTGGCAATTTCTGGAGTCGGGAATACTCGCTCTCTGACGTGTCTCTCTCAATAATAAGGCGATTTAGAGCATACGGATAGCTTCTTAGATAGCAGCTTAATTGTGACATAATGGATTGGAGATGTTCGTTCTCTGTCGCATGCACCTTAACAGCAAGGTGAGCTCAGGAAAGAAGCCTGGACAGTAGCTCATCATCTCCGGCGGCTAGTGAGTTTACATTTGAGTGGCTCGTGTTTGCTGTGCACATCGTTCCATTGATTTTTGATGCGCGAGATTGAACGTGAGCTGTGTAGTCCAGTTTGAGTTTCATTTTGGCTTGGTACGCCGGAACCAACCGCATAGCTGTATGTAGAACCAGATGGCGGCGTTTAAACCTTCGCAATTTCATGGGTATTTATCGAGGGGAAAGCGCCGACGAGCGTCTTAGCGACTGCGGTGTAAGCATCATGGAATGAGGCATGTACCTTAGAACTGCTCGAAAAGCTCCAACACCTCTTCCCACCCGCCCTGACCACTAGCTTCCATCTGCTCCACCACCAGGTCCAAAGCAGTCTTGCCTTCAAAGTTTGTTAATTCCCTGTCGGCTCCCGCAACTAGAAGCTCCTCGACAGCACCAAAGTTCTTCTGTCGAACTGCAAGCATCAAAGCAGTATTTCCGTCTGGCTGGCATCGCGCGTCGAGTTCTCCAGGAGCGTTGAAGTGCGAAAGTAACTCGTGCAGGATCTCTCGGTTTGTGTCGAAGTCGAAGTCATTCATCTTGACGATGGTGCCATCTGTCGTGCGTACGCCGCTGGGGACAAGTGCGGCCAAGTGTAATGCTGATAGCTCAAGACTTGGCTGAACTTTGAATAGCGGCCTTTTGGCTGACGTGAGGGTGGAAGGCTTTTGGCGGAAGAGATAACGGAGGCGGGGAAGAGAGTAGAGGGAGTTGGATACAATCAAATGCCCGAGGATGGTGGTTGGGGTGCTGACTGAGTAGAGTCCAGCTGAGGTGCAGGTGGCGTAGAGATCAGCTCCGCAGGTGATGAGTGTGTCGCAGAGCGAAAAGGCGTTGCTTCGAAAGGCGCAGCTCAGGGGTGTTTCGACGAGATATTCTGAAGGATCCTTGAGTTCCGTGGGGCCGTATGGCACGCTGTCGCTGTAGTTGTGGCAAAGAGAGCCTTCTTCTTCGCTTCTCTCTTCTTTGACGGGCGCCGGTAGAAGCTTTTCTTGACCATCGACGTCTAGCCCATGACTGATGATGCTCTCGACCATGCCTTCTTGCTCGTGTCCCTCCATAGCTAGAATGTGTAGTGCGGACCAGTTCTTCTCCTTGGGTTTGTACGAATTGGAGCCGCGAGCATGTACGTCCGCACCGTGCTCGATCAGTAACTCGACGATTGCCATCCTCCCCCAGCGCACAGCTTCTAGCACGGGAGTGCGCAGTGACTCGCCACATGGCCGGTTCAGGTCTTCGATGTGCCATCGATGTCGGAGCATGTAACGAACCACTTCGTCGTGTGCCTCAGCCACAGCAAGATAGAAAAGTGTCTGGTTACTTCCTCCAAAGTTTGGCATGGATTTCATCCCGGTGGACTTTTGGCGCAGTAAATCTAGCGTCTCGGTCATATCTTGCAAGTAACTTGTTCCGTTACGCAAGATCATCGAGAAGACATCCGCAGAATGTGTAGCGAGATAAAGGGGCGAAGAGTACCTGATACTCGCTACCGTGCCTCCCGTTTCGTGAGCGGCTTTCTTGTGTCGACGCTCCAGAGCATCGATCATCAATCGGAGACATCGAGTATGGTGAAACTGTGCTGCCCAATTAAGGGGACCGGGCTTGTCGAAGTCGTTGTCATGATAGACCAGAGCCCCAGCGTCCAATAGTACTCGAACGATTTCAGGTCGATTTCGGCACGCTGCCCAGGCTATGGCAGCCCCTGGCATCAGTCTTTCCGCATCCACGATCCAAGGCACCGTGTGATGAGCGACGCGCTCGTTAGTCATGGCTTCTAGGTCAGCCCCTCGAGTAAGCAAATCCTTAGCGACCGCCGGCACCGTGGCATCATTGAAGGAGATCAGCCAGTGTAGTGCTGTTTCTCCGTTGTTCGCAGCTAGAGAAGGGTCGGCGCCGAAGGTCTGTAGCAAAAGTATCATAGTGCCACCTTGTCCTGATCGGCTGGCACATATGAGTGGCGTGTCGCCTGCGTCGTTACGGCAGTTGACGTCGAAGCCGAAACGACCTAAGAGTGCTTTCAGCGATTTGTAGTCGCCACAAGCCGCCGCGTAATGGGCTAGGGTATCCCCTCGCATGTTGATCTTATATTCTCTGACATTTGGCAGAGAGTCCGCTTGTGAGAGTAGAAACCCATCTCGACCCCAGTCTTTTTGCGTAAGCCCATGTAACATCTGGTTTTCAAGGGTCCACCATGCCCCAACGCCTCCTACCGCGTGGTCTATGAATACTTTCGCATCCTCCAACCGCCGTGGTGCTACTGATGCATAATCCACAAGCGCTGCGATGGACCCGGAGCAAGCGTACCGTTCGAGATGTATAGTCAGATCTTCTCCTGCGACCTCTCCTCGACCTAGAGCCGCATGGATACGATAGAGGTTTACGCGAGCGGGGACACTGCCGAGTCTAGCTGCCCTGCGTAGCACCCTGAGCGCACGTTCGAGGTCAACAGTGCATCCGTAGCCGTTAACCAAACATGAGCAGAGCAGGAGTAGCCTGGAAGCGTCATCGGAGCCTTCCTCTGTTTCTGACAAAGCATTGTAAACAGTGCGATGCAATGCGGGGGGAAGTGTGCGGATGATATGCCATGAGAGAACTTCATTCTGGGAGCTGTTAGTGGTTTCGTTGCAACTAGTGGACTGGTCAAAGGTACCTTGAACCCACGTTGCTCCCATGATTGAATCGATGCCTTGCGCTCATTCGGAGCTCCGTCCGCCTTTGCACCTCTCGCATTTTCTTTCTCTCCGTGATCTGATTCTCGCTTCGTCACATCTACGTCGCCGGTAGAGGTCGAAGATGCTCGGAGGGTAAGTCCTGAAACCGGGATGCTGGTAGTGACTGGTTGAAGAATGTCGATGATGGCCGGAAGACTCCGCTTGCTAGGCTCGCTGACAAGTGAATGCTCGAAGACCCTGTCGATGACTTGAAGGATCTCATCCCCGTGGACAATCAATGCATGTGCCTGCTTCAATAGTGATGGAAGTCTGTCACGCGCTTTGTCAGAGATTGCTTTCAGAACTCTGTTGATCTTGTGGTCGGCTGTGGCTGTGCCCTCTAGCATGATCTTTTCGAGGTGGAGATGAAACCAAAAGCTCGTCTTGCTCGTTTCGCGCAAGCCGTCCTGGGCTTTGTACTCCATCATTGCCTGATCCCATTCTTCGATAGGTCGATCCGAAAAGAAGAATCTCTTGAAAGGGTCGCGTCCGTCGAGCGTTACGTACCAGACAAGAAGGCCGAAGGAGTACGTATCTGTGTGTTTTGCTTCTGATATCGGCACTGCGTGCTGCACTTCTGGTGCTTGCCACGGTCTTGTACCACCCAGCCAGATAGTATCAGACTCGAAGCCCTCGACAAGTGAAAATCCAAAGTCGCACAGCTTTGCGACTCGCCGGTCTTTGCTCGAGAAGAGCAACACATTCTCGGCTTTGACATCGCCATGTATAAGGCCAACATCGTGCAGCGCCTGCAAACCGGCAGCAGTATCGTGACACAGCACACGCTTCTCGGCACTGGACATGTCTCCACGTCGAATAGCGTCGAGTAGTGTGCCTTGATCGGCGTATTCCAATACGAGTGCGGGTAGTTGTTGCTCGTGGTTGAACGGATTTGAGCCCCATGCGATATCTAACAGGTCGACCACGTTAGGGTGTTTCAGTAGAGACGGATGTAGCAGTGCATGAAACTCGGTCAGGACGCTTTGTAACGCAGTCTTGTGATCTGGACGAGGGTCCCCTTGCTTGTCGAAAGCGACTTTGGCGACTTTGAAGACGACATACTTCGGCCTGCTTGGAGCTGGCAAAGTCGTCGTAACTGTCCAGCCGCCCATGTCGATAGGTTGTATTTGTATTTCCTCAGTAATTTCGGGAATTGCGCGAAGGCTTGCGCGAAAAGATGCGCCGCTCCCTATCTGCTTAGCAGAATCCACCGACGCCGTCTCGAGAAATGTGGGTGGGATGTGTGAACTGTTCGATTCTTTTGAGCCCTTTATTAGGTCGCTGATGTTCAGGATGTCGAAGAGTGTTGGAGAATAGCTCCTCGCCGTCTTGTTGCTTTCTGTATTGCATGCTTGCGGTAGAGACGCAGCAGCACTTGATGCCGTCGGTGTTGGCGGCCGTCCTGAAAGAGATTCCATCGTTGTTGATACCGTCTTCAAGGCGGCAAGCAGGTCACACAAAAGTCAAAACAATCTGGAGTCGCAAGCATCGCCAGCCAGTGTAGAGAGTCTACACGTTTGACTACATCGTTTAGCAAGCCGAGCTTCTCCATCTCACACGTCGCACTCGCATCTGGCGTATGTAGGTATGGGATGCCGCAGTTGCTCGCTTGCGTTCCATTACTGCCCCGCTATTTGGGCAGCAATACGAGCGAGACGAGGCAACGCGACATCCATGTATACGTGGCTTGTATGCAACCAACAAGCGAACAGAGGCATCACATTGCCACCACCGCATCTCCAGCAACGGTTCGATCCAGCAATTCTGTTCCGACCCCCAAAGAGATCGCAAAACGACAGCATGGACCCCGGAACGGCAATCGGGGTCGTCTCACTGGCATTTCAGCTGCTGGGCGGGTGTATCAAAGGCATCGTGATACTTTCCGAGGCACGCAATGCGGGTAAGGTGAGCAGCTCGCTGCTGTGTTTGCTTGGTATTCAAGAACTACGCTTGACAGAGTGGGCGAAGAGAGCAGGATTGCTAGGGCCACAAGGTGTGCTTGACAGACGTCTCAACGCCGTCGTCGTGGAGTCGGTGCTTTTCCAGCTCAGCAACATCCTGGGCGACGTGGAGAAATTGTCGCGTCGATACAATCTCAGGCTCATTGAGGTCCGTCCAGAAGACGCGGGCAAGAGAGAAGGCGATGATCATGCTCGCGTCTTGGGCGTTGCAATATCGAATGAGACGCGCAGGGATATTCTGTGGCGCTCGAAGCAGATTCAAGACCGCAACACGTTGCCTAAGCGCTTGTGGTTTGTCGCATTCGACCGGGACAAGTTTAAGGAGATGGTGGCGGAAGTCCGAATTTACGTTCAAGAGCTCTGGAGCTTGCTCGATCCACTGACTCAAGATGACATGCTACATCAGCAACGATTAGTTTTGTCCCGAGTTATCAGACTGACGGAAAAGATTGACGATGTGAGGGCGTTGAGTGAAGCGCTCGGCAGTAAAACGATTCCGGCAGGCGATGACAATGGTCCGATGCCTCTGGCCAACATCGTGGCTGTCAAAGCGGCTATACTGGGGATCGAGAGCTCATCGAAAGCTGTCAAAAGCCCGGATGAAGATAAAATCGTGGAAAACGTGCAGCCCTTGCGAGAGATCTCGCAAAATCAACTTCTCGACTTTGCACCACTGAATGCACCGGGAGACGTTGGTCTAGCCACTTTCGAAGGCCAGAAATGTTTCGTTGAGCATAAAGCAATATCTTCCGAGAGTCGATGGAAGCTGCTGAAGCGAGTACAGCACTTGGCGCAGGTACTGCACGTACCGAAAGACTCGCGATTCCGCTCACTTCACTGCATCGGTTTGTCTATTGAAGATGATGCTTCTCGGGTGGCGTTTGTATTCCAGCTTCCAGCTTTGACTGCACAACATACAATGTCGCTCAAAGACATCTTGAGTGGGGCGAAAGGGCCCAAAGCGCCGAGTGTTTCCGCTCGCATGGACCTATCGATCCAGATCGCACAGAGCATCCGCTACTTCCACACCGTGGGTTGGATGCACAAGAACCTTCGCTCAGAAAACGTTCGGTTCTTCGCAGAAGATGCATCGAGGTTCCTCGAGGGCGGGGAAAGCATACTTGCGGATCCCGTGCTGACTGGCTTTCTTTTCGCTCGCCTCGATGCTCCGGGTGAGGTTACCGACAAGCCTTCTGTAGAGCCTGCGAGAGACATCTATCGGCATCCAGGCGCTCTGGATGGCGCGGCGGCGCGTTATCAGCCTTTCATGGACCTTTACTCGTTGGGCACCGTTCTGATGGAGATTGCGGAATGGCGACCTTTGAGCACATTGGTCAAACAAGTTATAGACGTGAAAAGGGTCGCGATTGCACCACTGACACAACTAGCGGAAGTCAAGACTTGGCTGAGTGCGGCAGCTTGTGGAGAAAAAGATGTGGTAAAGGTAGATTTTCGAATGGGAAAGAAGTATGCAAGGGCGGTAAGAATGTGCCTAGGCGTCGATCACTTGGACGGCGATATGGTGACGACGAATCTTGGCGCGGAAGCACAGAAGGATCAAACAGCTCAAGTACTGGATGAAGTAATCAAAGAGCTAAGAGGCTGTATCATATAGGGTTCAAAAATGAACATGAAATCAGGACTTGTTTTTGACTTCATCTTGGGTACTCGACTTGATGTTCTCTTGTTGTCACAAAATGCAAGCTCTTTGCACACCTCTTCCCACATAGACCTAAAACGTTGTGAGGGTTGTCTTGAATATATGCTTAACGGCTGGGTTGCCACAGCACAGTGAGACACCATATGTACGGAAACGCAAGCCAAACTGCACTTTACCGTGTCTCGGAGCCTGTCTTTGAAGAAAGATCGAAGATCTCTTGACACTTATTGTGGTGTTGGTATAGTGGAGTAATCTCCCGAAAACTAGTGAGCATTCATGCAATCACCATACTGTACTTGCTCAGTGGGGATGTCGGTATATGTAGCATAGGTAACATGGCAATCGAGCAAACCGCCGAGGCATCGTTGAGTCTTCCATTTAAATCACTGACGACTTGTAGATGTTCGGCACTGTGCTTGCGCAAGTACGATGGAGGTCCGTCTACCATTTTAGGGTTCGGGGAATTAATCGCATCCGTACCGTCGTAAATCGATCGTCAAGTCGGCTGGTGGCTTATGCGATGCGAGAGTATAGGAACTAGCAGCGTATGCTGTTTGTGGTTTGATCCGGCACATTTGGAGAGCCGAGAGGAGAGGAGGAATGGTCTCCGGAGAATTAGTTGGGGGAAATGGAGGATTCTTCGATTTGCGGCTGACACCAACTGTGCGCCCGTCAGACTAGGTTGTGCTGATAGTCTTTGACGACAGCGCGGATCGGACATGAAATGTTTGGTTGCGTGACGACGGGCCGGCCGTTTGATGATGTGGGAGAGTTTTGATGCATGTTGATGTCTCAAGGCTGGCGTTGTTGATGATTGCAGGTTTGATATGCAGAGTGTAAGTGTCGACATTGTCGGTTGTAGCAAAGACTGGATTTATGGTGCGACTCTTCCTTATCTGACATCAGCAGTGTCATTGATCGGGGCTGCAGGACTGTTGTATATCTAGGTCGCAGGTAGCTAAACTTAGCCCGAGTCTTACCACGGCACATCACCACTTTCATTCGCTCGGAATCCGCACAGCCGGAAAATGCACAGACCACCGAGGGCAAGAATTGCATGAATTATAGGAAGGGAAGGGAAGAGAGTTGTCAGTGTTGCTGCGTGGCTACGTGGCCGGGGATGAGCAGGTGATTAGAGCAAACAACGCGGCAGTGAACCAATGCGCATACCCAGCTATAATGATATCTTCCACTTGACGCCCCAGACGGTTGAGAGATAGAATCCCAAAATGTCGAGAATGGTCATGCATCTCGCCCTGCCATGCCCT
>Ga0265780_10003439_pt1 | contig 20807 bp, 27 predicted proteins | sample P1T30metagenome_FD_192432 | JGI IMG/M metagenome (GOLD analysis project Ga0265780, IMG submission 192432) | Plant litter microbial communities from East Loma Ridge, Irvine, California - P1 T30 | ecosystem: Environmental > Terrestrial > Plant litter > Unclassified | place: USA: California...
CGCTATGTTGGCCGCTTACTCCGAACAACTTTACTAGTAAGAAGGTGATGACTGCTCCTAGGGGTGCAGCGAATGAGAAAATAAGCAGTCGACGCCTGATCTGAGGTGGGGTGAGGTTGAGGGACATCAGAGTGGTGGTGAGACCAAGGGCAGTTGGACCTACACTATCAGCTCGACGCGTCACGGCACACGATCCGACTGACCTTTATGAACCAATACGGCCAGGAAGACGACGAGTCCGAGACTGCCATTCCCACTCAAACTACTTGCGCCCAAGGCGATCCCATCTGCCGCACCATGAATGACCAGACCCAAAGTAGCGTTTAGACCATGAGCAAAACTACTGGCTTGTCTTTCGCTCTCAAGGCCGTCCTCGATATGCATCCTCTTCTTCTGGACAATGGGAGTAGACGAATTAACGTGAACGGGGTAAGGCCTGCGCTCCTGGGAATGGATAGATCCAGAGGGTGAGTCATCGAGTGATGGACGATCTGGTGAAGAGAGGGGAGATGAGGGAGGAGTCTCGGGTGGATGTGGCATCAGAGACTCGATTCTGTCATCAGGACCGACCAGCTATCAAAAAGGGGGACTGACAAGAGCATTAGAGCGAAACCAGCAAGAAGAGCCAGTCCAATCGCACGTGTTGTCGATTCATCGTGATGTTCGTCATCCGTCTCTGGTAGAGCGCCGTATACAGTTGACACGCCCCTTCAGATTAGCTTCAACCAATCTCTCAGTTTAAGACAGCTCACTCTGGTATAATGATCGTTAATGCTGCGCCAACAAGCAATCCCATGCCAAGAGTAGATACAGCTTTTATCCGGGAGCCTGGTTTGTCAGCTTCCGCTTTATTCAGCGCCAAACTGAAAGAGACGAACCTTGAGTCGAGGACTTGAACATCAACGGTAGACTACCGACCGCGAAACTTGCAATGAACATGCAGACGCATTGCGCCAAGAGGATAAGGAGAGACATGCGGGGTCGTTATATTGTGAGGAGATGGAGCGTAGGCTGATACCGTCAAGCTTAGTTTTGTCGAGCGGGTCGAGTAGAATAGCGGACTATGGGAGTAAAGATATATCGACTCAGTCAGCTGAGCGAGAAGCTGGTCGAAGATGTCCAAGCTTGAAAGATAGGAAAGTAGACCCTTCCGGTCGTTTTCGATCGAGGCTGTCGAGGCGACTTCTCAGTGTTCGAGGTCGGGGAATGATGTCTTTCCAGTCCAAGTATATCTTGATGTATCCACTTGCCTTACTAGTGAACTTCGAGAGTTGACAAGGACAGAACAAGATGGACAAGAAGGATGATGTGTGGTATGTGTCATGAATGGGATTTTCCTGTCGACGAAGTTCACGCATTCAGGCACGGTGTATACAGAATGGTAACGTGAACGGGCTATGATGACAGTAGGTTATTAGCGCTGTATAGCAGTCCTTGCACTCAAGTCCATCGACATAGCGAAACGGCGACGGGATAAGCCTTAGCGTTCAAATAATTGTAAGCGACAAGGTACAGCAAAAGGAACCCTTCCTCTATAGGCAAAATGCCATCCACACCATTCAGTACCGAGTCGTATTTCCAAACGCAGAAGCCGCCGGCAGGACTGGACGAGCGCACGGCCCGGGTGCAAGCTTTCGTTGATAGGTGGAAAGCAGTCGATGGAAAGCGAGTAGTCCTGATCACGGTGAGCCAGATAGGCCTCAGGCCGAGATGTAGCTGATCATTGTAGAGTGGGGGAACAACTGTCCCACTGGAAGCCAACACGTTCGTCCCCATATTGAACTTAGATGTCCGATGACTGACGAGGCAGAGTACGATTCCTGGACAATTTCTCAGCTGGAACAAGAGGAGCGACATCTGCCGAATATTTCCTGTCACAGAACTACGCAGTGATCTTCCTACACCGTATACACTCGCTTCGCCCATTCTCACGGCATTACTCCCACTCTCTGAACCCTTTCCTAGATCTACTTACAATCTCGTCCGACAACGAGATTAGAATACGTTCTCCCGATAAAGATAAATTGAAGCCGGTCTTGGAGGCTTATAATCGATCACAGACTGAGGGAACGCTCCTGAGTGTAGATTTTCAAACTATCAATGAATATCTTTGGTTATTAAGAAGTGTGAGTGGGGCGATGGCTCCACTCGGAAGGAGAGGGATGTTCTATCTCGCTGCCGCCGTCTCGGATTTCTTCTTACCCGAAGACCGTACCGTGAGCGACCGTCCTTGACAGCTTGTTCGTCAGCTGACCAATCTAGGCAGAACACAAGATCCAGTCTGGCCATGGAACCCTAAGCCTCGATATGGATCAAGTCCCAAAGGTATTGAAACCACTAGTCCAAGAATGGACTCCAGAAGGCTATATTGTCTCATTCAAAGTAAGCTTCACAGATACAGGTACCTCAATTGAGCTGATCAACAGCTTGAAACGGAACAATCCCTTCTAATACCAAAAGCAAGAGCAGCGCTATCCCGCTACGGCCATCAAATAGTCATAGGTAACGACCTACATCGACGTAAATTCGAAGTTGTTTTCGTAGAACCTACGAATCCGGGGCGCAGAACGGTGGAGCCCGTGAATGCCGAGGCTGGACCTCAGACACCACCACTGGAAAAGAAATTCGATGATGATGAATTCAAGGAGACTTGGCTGAAGCTGGATGAGGCAAGTGAGAGGTCTACGGGGCAGGACGAATTGGAAATTGAATCGCTCATAGTTGAGCGATTGGTCCAGAGACATGCAGCTTGGCTGGAAGCAGGACAAACGTGAATATGTTCGCAAAGCGTTATATATCTAGCATCTATGCATATGACTTCTACCACTACTCATCCTCGTAATTGCCCAATACTTCGGCTGACAAGTCAGCTACTGCTTTGATAAGAGATGGAGGGAACTCACCATCATCATCCAGTGGAACCTGTCTATAGGGTGATCGTCTCGTGAACAAGTCGTCCAAGAAGGGCACTCGTCGAGTGACCCAGGACCACCCTTCCTGCGTCGCTGCGACCAGGAAAACGGGGATGGAGGCGAGTACAGATAATGCACTGCCTGCAGCTCCGTCTCCGCTGAACGCCCGGTGTTCTCCAAGTTGAATCGCACTTTCATCAGCCCATCTCCCTGCAATAATTAGAGGGTAAACATACCCAGGTCGACCAGCTTTGTGGTACCACCAGTATCCAGCCAGACCAGCAAGTGCGAACGGAAGTATAGCGATTGATAGCCAGAACAATCCGCTCAAACCACCGCCTCCCACTAACCCGGGACAGGCATGCGCTTTACCCCTGTCCGGTCTTTCTCCACCTTCACAAGACGAATATGGGATCTTTCGATACGCGGTTCGTTCATACCATGTCGATGTGAACCCATCACATTGCTCCTCCATCGTGTCGATTGATAGGGTAGTGGCGTCAGGGACAAGTTCGCATTTCCCAGATTCACCTCGGAAGTGGTTAAATTCACTACCCGTCAGAAGATTCATGGATGATGGGACTTACCATTCGAAGTCGGATGGAGAGCATGTGCAGTTCCTGACGATTGTTTTTGGCTGTTCAACCAATTGACCAACATAACAATTTTTATCCCTGATCCTTCGATGATACAATGTCTGCCTTCCGAATAGGCAAGTCTCATCTCGACCTTCAGCAGGCGACCAAAGCTCAAAGTCGTCATGATTAGGATCTTCGATACTCAGAGCACATTTTTCTTTTGTAATAGCTGAGAAGTCGAGATGGATGAGTACAGTCTTGTCTGTCATTCCGGGTCTGACACCAAGAAGGACAAACCGTCGACTCGTATCCTGAGGTACAGTTTGGATGGATCGAACCCGAAGCGTTTGACCGAACGAGTATTCCTTCCAGCTTAGTCCCTCGTCCGTAGAGTAAATGACGTGGTCGGTCGCTTCCTCGTCGTTGACGAGGACCAGCACCGAGCCGGAATCTCCAAACTCCCACATGTGAGCGTCTTTGTGGATCTCCTCCCATGTGAAACCGCCGTCACGAGTCAGGAATATATCGGAATCGGTATATGGTGCGAGCTGTTCTCCGACGTTACCGACGGCAAGCATCAGCTACCATTGTCAGCCTGAAATCTATCACGTCGGGGACAACTTACACCGATGGCGGATGGACTACTGTATGTCGCTTTCGGATCTCGACGCTCAGTATAACCGTGAATCTGTAGCCCACACGACTGGAGATCAGCTTGATCGCGGACGAGGGCAGAGGAGGAGCATACAGTAGAGCTACAATCATATGCCTGACCGAGCGAATCCTTCGAAGGCGGGCTGAGAGGCTTCCAACTACCGCCATCATTATGCGTAATCCTCGTCTGAAGTTTCTTGTTTCCCGATATCTCAGCTTCCGCTGGATTAGACTAGAAGTCAGCTCGGTACCTCACGTAGAGGGGGAGAGGGGACTTACAACAACATTGATTACTGCAATACCGTCTAATCCGATCATTTTCTCGAAATCGACATAAGCATTGGCATCTCTATTGACATGCTCGACCGCTAGGTTGAAGTATGTACCGTTCGAATTGGATCTACTGTTAGCCACCACCCTCCTGGTCGGACTTACTTGAAGATACTACCCCATTCTTTCCCGTTGGCGATACTCATCGTGACATGTAGGAAAACGGCATCGGTATTACTCTCCAAGACACTGGTTGTCAGCTTAATCTCCTAATATAGGCAGCAGACTAACGTGTAGGCCTTGTTGCCAATCTTCATATTAGGAGGGAATTGAGCTTCCGAAAAGTGGTAGCCGTCCAATGAAACCTGAAGCGACAATGTTCCCGCTTTCTCGTTCAACTTTTCATCAGCCACTGTAAGCCCGATGTAACTCACCTGTCCGACCAAGAGATACTCTGAGAAACTAGCAAATCCAACTACGGCATCGAAGATCTTGATCTTTTTCGAATAGTAGTTTGCCCCAGCGATGAGCTCTAGAGGATTATAATCGCCCGATCTCTGAGACCCTTTCTTGTTTTTGTATGATTCACAGATGATCTCTCTTTCGTCGATCTTGAGTCTGGCATCCCTTGCCCAAGCACAGGTCCTGACGTATTCATCGATCTTCTTCCACCTCTTTCCGTGATCTGTAGAGTAGAACGCTACGGCCCTACAGGTACTTGACAATGTCGATGCGCAATCGATAGAACCGGTGTATATCAGCCAGTCCGGCTTCGTGGGGTGGAAGTCGAGGATGGAAATACCAAGGTTATTGGGCTCAGTCTCGGGATAGATCGAATTCCATGATTTACCGGTATCGGTAGTGTGGTAGATCCTTTTCTTGTCGGTGATGAGGTACGCTCGTTCGCCAGAGAATTGGTGCATAACAATACCGAGGAAGTTTTCCTGGGGGTATAGCTGCTTCCATGAGAAGCCCTCATTCGATGATTGCCAGACGGTACCGTCGGCGAGCTGAACTAGAATCGTGCCGGAGTCCTTGAAGTAGTTGTGAGACGAAATCAGCGCCTGGAAGTCGTGCTAGATGATGAGCTGTTGCGATTGGCAACATAATGAGCAACTCACCACGACGTGCGAGACTTTGCCATCTTGTGGACGAGCTGGATATTAAGCTATGGGATCACATGAGTACGGCGGAAGCTCACCATTTGTACAATCCTTCTCGACCTTCTCATCAAGCTTGACACCCTGGACGCAACCATTTCCCGGAATCTTCCTATATCCAGAGGAACCGAGGTACTTGTCGTTATCTCTCTGACAAGTACCAGCCGGTACAGGTTCAGGACCGACTGGAACACATTCACCATCTTGTCGAACAAAGTTGAAATCGCTGAAATTAGCTACTATGTATTGCGGAGACGTACCATTCATAATCCTCTGCTACGCAGTCACAGCTTTCCTCGTGTTCTTCTGGATCTTCGAATTTGTGGCCTACATAACAAACAGCATCGAGCTTTCTGCGGCGGTACCATTGCTACGCATCAGCTCCTAGTCATCTGTGACGAAGAGTTTATTACCTTGCGTCCCATAAGACACTCGTGTCCTTCTGAACTCCTTGCGTTCCACCTTTCGAAATCGTCGTCATTACATTGTCGAGTCTGCAATGGCGCAAAGTCCAGGAAGATCATAGCATGTCTACCTTCTGACCCAGAATCCTTGCGGGACGCGGTACCGAGCAGTAGGAACCTTTATATCAGACACAGACATACTACTGTACTGGACTTACTTCTGGGATGTAGAATCTGGTATCGTGGTGAGCAGTAATGATCGGATAGTAAGCCCAAGGTCCAATTTGTTCCTGTAGCATTAGCTTGCTGGTCCAAGTAGATATGACGGATGTACCAAGTCTTCCCACCGTCATATGAATAGTGGACATGGTCGGTGACATCTTCATCATCGGCAATGACCAGAATGCTACCTTGATCACCGAATTCGTAGGTATGAGCGCCCTCCTGGACCATCGTCCAAGTCAGTCCAGCATCACTCGAGAGGTATGTATCACATTCCTCTACTGGGTTAGCCTAGTAGGGCAGACATGACTCACCATAAGGAGCCAAAGTCTCGCCGACTGATCCGACTGCCATGACGTAGCCTGGTGCGGCTGATGAGAAGACACGTCCGTAATTGTGGGGGGTGGTGACGGCATGTACGTGAAGAGAGCATGTCGACTGGGGTCAGTCCAGTCAGTGGCAATATCACTCACCAGATCGCCGTTACAGCTGAAGTCATCTCCATTCAACCTTTTGGCGGGAGGTTTCATAGGTCTCCAGCTTGATCCTACCTAGATCAGCCCAGACATCGATAAAGACGTACCATCATCATAGGTAATGACTGTCTTCAATTTCTTCTCCTCATTCCATCCTACCACCTCTTCACGGTTTGCCACCACATTTGCGATCCCAACACCTTCCAACCCTACTAGGGTCTCGTAATCGACAATGCCGTATTCATTACGATTCGTGTCAGCCAACGCTTCCACAAAATAGGTACCCTCGGCCGAGGAAACGAAGAGAGTTCCGATATTCGCTGATGGGGACGTCAGGATATCGACCGCTACTGAGTGGGTACTCGATTCGACTACCGTGTACGCACTAATAGTCAGCTTGGGAATGACTTAGCCTCGCAGAGTATCTCACTTCTCGCGCAAGTCCCTGTATATCAGTCTCTCAGCCTTCTGACCATCGACAGACTTACGGCATAGCAGAGTGGGGGAATTGCGTTTGTCTCCAGTCCTTGCCATTCGTCGAGACGTAAAGATGCCTTACATGAGCTCGGGTCACGTATCAAGACTTACATTGGATCTCCAGCTGATGCTCTTTTCGCTTCACCCTCTTCCACTTTCATGGCTACCACCATGAATTTGCTAACGACCCCTAGTCCCATGACACCCTTGGCCCTCTTTCCAATTCCCATATCGATAAATCTTTTCGTAGCGAACCAATCGTCGGAAGAGTACAGCCTACTCTCCTTGTAGCTGTGCATACCCGGTTTCTGATTCTCATCGAAAGCAACGCAAAAGACCGTATTCTCAGGAGCATCGCTGAAATCCTTTGTCGATCTGGCAAAGAGACACGAGCTTGTTTGCGTAAGAAGTAACTTGGTGTCGGTTCGGAAAGCGTCTGTCGTATAATAAGTCTCGTCCCAGCATGGTTTTCGAGATCCCCATCCTCCTTCATCACATGCTAAACCCTGGAATAAAATCCATCCTTCCTTTTCGGCGTGGAAATTCAGTGTGTCACCTGACAAACTGGCTTCGCGAGGGGTTGTGAACGACTGCCAGGAGTCTCCTCTATTGTAAGTGACCCAATGGGTCGTAGATCGGCCAATGACGAAAGCCATCTCTTTACTGTGAGGATGGGCGACTAGGCGGACCGCTTCTTCGGGTCCAGAGACAGGAGACCAGGTCTTGCCCTCGTCCGGGGAACGGAGGACTTTCAATGTGACTGGATCCTGCATCAGAACGACCTGAATGATCAGCTGCCATACCAAAGCTGAATTTATAAAGTGGACACACCGGAGTATCATCAAAGTAAAACAATCGGCTGGGCAGATTGGCAAGCCTCGTTATCGTCACTTCGGGATCGGCCGCTAAAGCAGCCAAAGGCCCAAGAGCCACGGCCAGAAGAGTGGATAACAAGCGCATAATGGCGATTATCTGTTACACGAAGAGTCGTATCGCTTTGGCGTTAATGTAGTGCGAACCTCGCTTTGTTCGAATCGCTCATGAAAGGAGCGTTGACTATAGGGCGTCTGCTGTTCGACGCTTTGTCGGATCCGTATAATTCCTCCCGCACACCTTTTGCCAATGTTCTGAGAGAGGGACTCGACGTCGATAGCCGGGTAACAATTAGATGGAATACTCACTTGAGATAACCTTAGACGTAATCGCAGTAGAGTGGGTAAGCCGCCACGCGCCCGCGTCGATAATTACGTAATTGAATTGAAAGCAATATTCAGAAATTTCAGAGACCTTTCTATAACTTACAACCTCTCCCATTCAGTATAGAGATTAGGTGAGTACACCAAACTTGCCGTCCTCTTACCCACCCCATCCCTTCTATGATGCTTTTACAAACTTATCTACATTGTCAGACCATATTTTGGTGACCACACAATCGTACCTGATCTCTTCATTCCCCTTCCATACATTCTGTAACAAGGGAGATGTGCTGACTGAAAGTCTCGTCTGATTGGATATACAGGTACGCTTTATTACATGTACATAGATATCGTAGCTGAATGCATTCCCTTTAGTGTACTGTCGCGCTCAATATGAATTTCTATAAGAATGCTGCTTTGGCACTGGATCACCTTGATAGGCATCAGGGTTCTGTTAAAGGATCATTGAGTGCTGCTGGGATCAACTGTACTCCCGGCGAGTCAAAGAGATTGCTTGCTTGTAAGATTGATAATGTCCGACTCACATGAGAGCTGATGAGCCAGTGGTGATCGAGACCTTGAAATGTGACTATCGTTGATGCAGAATAAGAGGCAACATTGACATGCAGATCGATCTGTCCTTACCCAGCTTCTCGAAACGGTATCAGTCCAGCAAATTGAGAAGCTCACATTCCCCCGAAAGACCCCTCCTCGACAACCAACTTCGAAATCCCTCCTCCAGGTCATGATTCACGACCTCTTGTTTTCGTCTAAAAAGCGAATCGAAGCTTCCGACAAATGGCCGCCTAAAGAAGCTGTCATTCGACATCAAACACGCTTGAGGTCCGAGCTAGTCAGAATACAATTGAAAGAAGGGAAATCGCGAAAAGAAGATCTCGGCAAATCTGCGAGTGAAGGAGAAGGAGCGAGATACGTTCGATATAACCCTAATATCGATGCCTCTAGGTCAGACGACTTTTCATTGGCGGCCCTACACCGACACTTGGAGAGCAAGCATGGGTTCCAAAAGGTGGAGACGCCGGTATTTCCTGTACCGGACAAAGCCTTCTTTATGGATGAACACCTGGAGGATTTACTGGTCTTTCCATCAACTACGAGTTGGTGGACTGGAGATCTGTGGTACGAATCTGGGGCAGTCATCTTGCAGGATAAAGCTAGTTGTATGCCTGCCAAGGTGTTGATGGAGGGCTGGGAGGCAAGCGATGGGGATTGTCTTGATGCCACGTAGGCCCGATTATCCTTCTCGACCAGTGAAAGACTGATCGACAGGGCCGCACCGGGAAACAAGACGAGCTACATTTCAGCATTGATGGGCAATGTCGGCAAGGTGCGTCTTCGGGTCGTGTCGAGATTGAGTCAAGCTGACGTCCTAGGTGCACGCATTTGAAAGATCGGAAGGCCGATACAAGACCCTCGAAAAGATGCTTGACCGAGCGGGATGCTCGAATGTCACACCCAGACGAGCGGATTTCCTAAACTCCAACCCGAATGATAAGGAATTTGCCAAAGTCACCAGGATGTAGGTCCTGATGATCATATCTGAGCTGACGTTCAGTCTCCTTGACCCAAGTTGTTCGGGATCGGGAATTGTCAACAGGCTGGATTACCTACTTGCAGGTACGCCAAGAATGGCAAACAAAGCTGATAGGCAGAACAAGAAACTCAAGATGAGACGGATGCCAAAGCAGAGAGATTGGAGAAACTAGCTTCTTTCCAACTACAAATGATCCAACATGCTTTCAAATGTAGGTCATACCCCTCGACTACACTGATACCAGTTTCTGCTGCAAAGAAGATCGTCTACTCCACCTGCTCCATTCATCCCGAAGAAGATGAGCAAGTGGTCATGAAAGCTCTAGCATCTAAAGAAGCCAAAGCGAAGGGCTGGACACTGGCCTCGAGGTCAACTGTGCTGCCGAAATGGCATCGACGTGGACGACCTGCCGAGATGGGCGGCGATGAGGGTAGGTTATATTCAATACAACCACAATCGACGCGCTGACGTACAGCTTTTGCCGAGGGTGTGATCAGGTGCTTACCCGAGGACCATACAAACGGCTTCTTTGTGTCCGCGTTCGAACGACGTGAGCCATCCAAGGCCGAAGAGGGCAAGCCTGCCGAGCAGTCTACACTGAAGCGAGCTAGAGAGAATGCGGAGGATATGGAGGTGGAGATGGAAACTACCGAATCACCGGTCCGAGACACCGAGACCAAGTCTGAGACAATCAAGACTGCTGCACAAGCCGAGCGACTTCGACGCAAGAAGCAGCAACAAAAGGCCAAGAAGCGTAAGGTCGACTAAAGTAGCCCGTAGTATGCATGTTGTACTGCTTGTACTGCTCCGACATGCACTGAAGGGCTATGTCATGGCTCAAAGGATGTTTGGTCAATCCGGGCCGGATCATCGCACTAAGAGGGACGATGATCTTTCCCATACACACGTTGATCATTCGGTCAATCCCCCGGGGCGTTTCCTCTATCCTTTGATATCCATGCACTGGATGGTCCCTCCCACACACTCGTATTGTACCGACCTTTGACCTTAACCCTTCACACCAACCCCGTTGAAGTCGGGGATGGGGTAGGGGAAAAGGGTGACGCGGGATATTTCGTTAAAAGAAGCCTTGGTTCCCGATACATATCTAGCGTTTGCGTGAAAAGAATGACCCCCGATCCGGCCGGGGTTGAAGTCATCTTGGGTGATTAGCTCCATGTCAACGGATGTAAGTTTGGGTGGGAGAGTGGGGGTTGGAAGGCTATATAAGCTGGTTGGGAGGTTGATGATTCTGATTCTCCATTCGAACTTCGAACTCGACTCGACTTGACTTGACTACTAGAAATTGAGCTTGCCCGTAAACATATATATAACAATGGTTGGATACCTAAAGGTCAACACTGTCGGCTCCAAGGCTTGTAAAGTGAATTCCACCCTCTATTCTCTTTCACCGTCACACACTGACCAGCAGCTATGTCATGAACCCCTCACTTCCCCAGTCGCTGTTCCCGCCTCGCCTGCAATGCAAAAGACCGCATCCCGAATGGACACTAGCATACCCGCTTCTGTGAATTGTCACTCTCATGTATGTCCCACAACTACCTCTTCTCGCACAACCCCTGACATATAGTGTATGTCATTCGCCTGCCCTGGTTGCGTGGCCAAAGATAAGAAGTCGTACTCTATCCTCAACATGAAGAACCACATCTACGACTACAGCTGCCAGGAGTGCATGGATGAGCTGCCCCTTCCCGCAGGTTCTCGACCCAGTCTCACCAGTAGGGACACTGCTCCAGCCGCTATCTGCTAGTCAGACCAAGACCTCATTGTAGAAATAGTTGTATATTGCATCCAAGACTCGTAGATTGTAAGCGTCGTCGATCGACTAGAATTGTAGATCTTCATGCTGGTAATGCATAGAATCGTCACTGTGACTTCACTGTATCATAATCATCCAAGCGAGTACGAAGAAGAATAAACACATTGGATACACTGCTAGGAGGGTCCGGCCCTCTTCCAATCCAGTACCGCTGAAGAAGTTCATCGATGCTAGTATATTAGCTCGATTTGATGAAAGAGCGAAGAAGCTCACCCCAGACACTCCACGCCCAGCATGCCAGACTGACGGGTATACGGACAAACAAATTGTGAACAAGTAGCGAGACGATAGAGGCCAGTAATATTGGAGCTAAGGAGTATCCGAGAACACACTGCGGGTCAGCTCAGTTGTCGAACATGACTACCACCAGCTTACAAGGCTCTGGAAGAACGACCTGACAATCAGCATATGATAAGGCAGGAAGTGAGGACATACACTTTGCCTCCTAGCAGCTTCGAGTTGACCGTGATCACGACTGATCCAATAGTAACCAGGGAGATGACAAGGGAGAACACATTCATTGATTGCTCAGGTGGAGACTTGTTATCAGCTATGCAGCGTAATGGAACATTTAGCTCACATCAATTGACAGAACAATTGCTAACGACAAGCAGATCACTAATGGACCCCATAGATCCCAATCCCTTTCCCGTCAGCCACTCGTGAGGTTGGAGCATATCACTCACCTCAATAATTGATTCGTTCCGTTCCCTTTAGGTGGATACAACACCTGCAGTAATTTCTGATATATCGAAGTCAGATCCCGCATCTACCATCAGCCCTATGCCCTCTCCTTGTGAAGTAACGTACAATAGTCTTCGAAACAGGTTCATCAAGAGTTGGCTCGCCATTATATCTCGTTTCCATCCTCACACCGCCAAATGTCGTTGACTTGGGAGCATTACTTTGACCTATACGCCCACTTATGGGTGGTTGGATAGAGGAGCCAGCGGGAGGCGCTGAAGGACCGGCTTGAGGCTGGGTAAAGGATAGTGCATCAAGCTCGTCATCGTCCGCTTGACTGTTTGATCAGCCAGATAATCGCTCTTGGCGCTGTGCAACATACATGAGCTGATTCTCTTCCGGTATTCGACCGTATGACATTGTTGCTCTGGTAGTATAGGGTGGGTAAAGGTAGCCTCTAGAGTGGAGAGTTAGGACAGCAAGGCGGAGATCGCCGCAATGGCTATAAGGTAGCGGCAATGTCTGGCCTCACTCTCTGCTATATATCCTACTCAGCCTTCGCTCGTTAGCATACTTGAAACGAAGCACAAGGAGTCTACAAGCCCACACGACAATCAAAGAGGCCCTCAACAGAAGATCAAGCCATGGTTTTGGCAGATCTAGGAAGTAGACTCGGCGGAGCTCTCAATCAGCTCTCGAGAGCTTCTGTCGTCGACGACAAGGTCAGTCCATCTCTTTCTACCATACTAGCCCACCTGCTGATATCAGGTCATTGATGCTCTCCTCAAAGAACTCACTGCGGCTTTACTGGAAGCGGATGTTAATGTGAAATTAGTAGCTTCCTTACGAAATAAAGTGAAAGCAAAGGTAAATAGCATGACCCTGCCAAACTCAAGGAGATTCTAATGATCAGGTCAAGAAGAACCTCGAAGAAGCAGAGAAAGCGGGCGGCAAGGAAGCCAACAAGAAGAATGTTGTTCAGAAGGTATGCCTCGAGAAACGGTGGGAGCTGATGAAAAGGCGGTATTTGACGAATTGGTAGCCCTCGTTGATCCTGGAACTGAGCCATATAAACCCACCAAGGGCAAAGTCAACGTCTTGATGGCTGTTGGTATCCAGGTATGTTATAGGAACTTCTGAGGGGTCCATAGCTAACAAGACAGGGAGCGGGAAAGACAACGACGTGTACTAAAGTACGCCATCGTCCCAACGGAAAGAGGAAGGAAGGACTGACGGATAGCTCGCTGTTCATTATCAAAGAAGAGGTTTCAAGACCTGTCTAGTCTGTGCCGATACTTTCCGAGCTGGTGCTTTTGATCAATTGAAGCAGTACGTCACCTCATGTTTTTGTGACCTCCTGGCTGATCGAAAGGAACGCTACGAAAGCCAAGATCCCATTCTATGGATCTTATACCGAGACTGACCCTGTGGCTATCGCTTCTCTTGGTGTTGAGAAGTTCAGGAAAGGTCAGACCTACTCGAAGTCCTATTGGAGATACGCTGACATGACAGAACGATTCGATGTCATCATTGTTGATACATCTGGACGACACAAGCAGGAGAGCGAGTTGTTTGAGGAGATGGTAGCTATCAGCGGTGCTGTCAAACCTGTGAGCTATCCTAATCTCAACGTTGATCTAGCTGAATAACAGGACATGACGATCATGGTTCTCGATGCGTCGATAGGTCAAGCAGCAGAAGGACAGTCGAAAGCGTTCAAAGATAGTGCAGATTTCGGAGCTATCATCGTGACCAAACTGGACGGTCATGCTAAGGGTGGTGGTGCTATCTCGGCGTAAGTGGAAATGCTTCATATGAGCGAAAAACTGACATCCAGTGTCGCAGCTACGAAAACGCCAATCATCTTCTTGGGAACAGGAGAACATCTGAACGATCTTGAGCGATTTACTCCTCAGCCTTTTATTTCGAAATTACTAGGTCAAGGTGATATGCAGGGTTTGATGGAACATATGTGAGCTAAACCGACGAGTGAGCACGCGCTTATCATATAGGCAAGATATGGCAATGGCGAACCCTGATCGACAAAAGGAAATGGCAAAGAAGCTGACGGAGGGGAAATTCTCGATTCGAGATTGGAGAGAACAACTAGGAAGCATGATGAACATGTGCGTCACAATCGGGCTATGATTGGAGCAAAGCTGATGATCAGGGGCTCTTTGTCCAAGATAACATCGATGATTCCAGGAATGTCGGGTATGATGGAGGAGGGAGGTGAAGAGGAAGCATCTGCGAAATTGAAACGTATGATCTTCATCACTGATGCCATGAGGGCAGATGAACTAGATTCGGATGGATTGATCTTTGTAAGCTCCCCCATGGCTCCTTGTGAGGTCAAGCTGATAGAGTAGATAAGTTTCGATAAAGCTGGAAACCCGGTCGGACTGAACCGCAGAGCTAGACGTGTGGCTCGAGGAAGTGGAACGAGTGTACGGGAGGTTGAAGAGCTATTAGCCCAAGCAAGAATGATGGCTGGTATGGCCCGTCAAGCCGGTGGTCAGAATGGATGGTGAGCTCCTTCTCTCAGCACCCCGCGAGGTTGCAGCTGATGATCAGGATGTCTGCTATGCAGAAGATGCAAGCTGCAGCTGGTGGAAAACCACTTGGACCCAATGGTCAACCCTCCCCCGCTCAGATCGAAGCTATGAGGGTAAGCTCCCACATGTAGTACACTGTGGCAAAGCTGATAGGCCAGAAAGCGATGCCCCCAGAGATGATGAAGAAACTCAGGGCAGCCGGACCAGGAGGTGCTCAGAAGATGATGCAGGACATGATGGGTGGTGGCGGTGCACCAGGCGCAGGACCTGGTGGGATGGATATAGGAAGTATGATGAAGTCCATGATGGGCGGTGGAGGTGGAGGTGGGGGTATGCCCAATATGGCTCAGATGCAGGGTAGGTCCCATCAATCCTTAAATGTTCAGGTTGCTGATGAGTGTAGAAGCCATGAAAGCTATGGGAGGCGGAGGGGGCGGTGGAATGCCTGGTATGCCTTGCTACTCTAGACTTGGCGAGTTCAACTAATGAGCATAGATATGAGCCAGCTCATGAACATGATGGGAGGTGGCAGGTGATCGCCCTCAGAAGTTACTCCTGGGTCGGCGACCCCGGAGAGTTGAGACTGAATGCGCGATTGGAGAAGTGCGGGGAGAGCAAGGCATCATCATGCATAGCGAAGCGGGCGGCGATAGCTACGAGACTGCTATAATCTAAGTGCAATTCTGTAGGCATGCACCATAAGCATATTCCAAGCCAAAGGCCGGCTCGCGGAAGCAGAACTCGCACATCAGACATTGTGACGCGTCTTCCATGTCGCATTCTCGTCAAGTATAGTTGGCGATCATACCTAGACACCTACTGGAACGCGGTGAATGAAGAGGTATCCAAGCGCTAGTATCCAAGCGCTAGGCTCTGACTACGCTCAGGCATATACACAAAGGAGGACGAAACAGCGGGAAGCGAATATTGTGTGTGCTTATCTATATGCGTCATGCACACACACACACACCCCTTTATTCTTTCGGAACGCGACTACCACGTCCGATAGCTTCGGCGTCCAAGCTACATCGTCAAAGCGCTGCTCCTTTTCCGACCTTCAATCATCGCATATCTGGTATTGGTGACCTGAACAGGCGCTAAAGCCTCCTGCCGGTCGTTACCACAAGTTACTGTCTTCATCGACAAATCCGAAAGAGCTCACCCGATCCGAAGTCTTATCGTGGTAAAAGACCAAGCTCAAAGGCACTGTTTCAACCCCCTTCCCCCTGTGATCCTTTCCATCGGGAACCGTATCCTTAACGAACGGGAAACACACCGACGTTTAGATATCTAAATCATCACGCAACAACCCCCGATCATATCAACAGCGGGAAGGTATCGATTCACACATCACACAGCGAAGGGGTTGTTCTCACACAGCCATTTCGGACTCTTCTTGACACCTCGGGGTCGGAGCTGAGCTGACAACCGATTAATCTGAATAACGTTGAAGGTTGCTTACCTTTACCACACCGCACTGACCGCTCTGGTCTTGGCCATGTTTGGGTCCTTTGCTTTGACCTTTTCGTAAAGAGAATGATCCGTGGGTATCCGCGATACGACTTAAAGGGTGTCCGTCTCTCTCCCGCTTGTTCGTTTCTTCCTCAAAATCCCCACCTTCCATCCAAAACTCTGCCCCCGTATATCTTCTTTAAGCCGTTATTTCACACTCTTTGTTCATAAGACCCTACGCACCTATACCTACTCAAGATGAAATTCTCTATCACCCTCATTGCCGTCATGGCTCAAGTCGCCTCTGCTACCTTTGGTCACCAGGCTCCTAAGCCCGTTTGTGGAACTACCACCATCACCGAGGTTTGCAAGACCGCTACCAAGTGAGTCGCATCCCATCACCTGATTGGAGATGGGTGTTGATGACAGGACCTCTTACTCTCATTACCCGACGGTCACCGAGACTGTCACCAAGTAAGTCGCTTCCGCCGCTACTAAGCTTCAGCTGATGATCAGGAAGAAGAATGCTTGTGAGGTTACCAATACCAAGACCAAGACTGCTAGTGAGTGTTATCTCGGCGTATGAATGGCTTCAGCCGCTGATCAGTAGTCCATACCACCACTGTCAAGGTCGTAAGTCAACCCTTTTGATGTCTGAAGCAAGCTAATAGCCAGACGGTCAAGCCCACTATCACATCTACTATCCAAGGTCCTAAGAAGACGGTCACTGCCTCCGCGTGTGTCGCCACAGTCACGTATTGCCCGCCCAAGCACCCCAAGCGACACTTCCTTGAAGAGCGACTCGAAGGTGATGACGAGGATGTAGAAGATGAGGAGGAAGACGAGTACGCCGGTTTGACCAACGCTGAGCGAATTCGACGTGGTCTACCACTCGCTAAGCCCGTCGATAAGCGAACTTTCGGTCATTGGCCCGGTCACGGACCCCAGCCTCCCAAGGGCGGACCATCTTGTGTTCCAAAGACTGTCAAGGTCGAGCAGACCAAGACAGTCACCAAGTCCGTCACACCTACCAAATATGTGACCAAGACCAAGTGCGCCTACACTCAGACTGTCCAGTCGACTGCGTATGTCACTAGTGTCAAGACCGAAACCAAGACCAAGGATGCTGGCCACCCAACCACCGTCTTTACCACTGTTACTCCTCACCACAGTATGTCTTTCCCCTGCGTTGATTGAATTGCAACTGACTCGATAGCCAAAACGGTCCACTTTACGACTACCATCTGTAACAAGAAGTAGAGCACCAGTCTTTCAATTGCGTGCGCGTTCATTCTCTTATATATAGTCGCCTCGATAGATCTCGATAGCTTCACGACCGGACATTAGTTAGATTCTTGGACACTTGTCATGCATATCCAGCCGTAACCTCTTGCCGCGGCCGGGGTCTACTGTGCGGCAGAGTAGCGCCCGCGCATGCTGGCTGTGACAGGCTTACGAGAATTATCCGCTAAAAGCAAGCCACTGTCGATCCCTATACGCCATGTGCAATTCTCCTCCGAAACGGGAAATGGAAGCGGACGTGTCGAGCCAGAGACCTTTGTTGCGCACGAGTGGGTCAGTGCATCGCCTCGTCGACATGGCCTGTCGTGCTGTCTCATCCTATACCCTGCTTGTCCATTGCTGCAATCGGAATAAGCAGGTATCTGATACATGCCTCCGGCAAGGGATCATGGGGCGTTTGCAGGCACAGACTGTGGTTTCGTTGTCAGGCACAAACAGTTATTCTGGATGCTGTCACCATCAACCACTATCGTCACTGACATCCGGATCCGTCAGCGCATCTGCGAAAGAACGATCTTTACGTCTCATGTAAGCATGTGGCAGAAGCCAGACGTCGTATGATCAGTAGGGAGTATCCCTCGTCAGACTGCATAGGCGCCGAACATCGGTTAAGAACTTACTAGACCTATCGCTCGGTCCTTAGTATCGTAATCGCGCCAGCCACTTACTAGCTTCTAGGCTGCTGTTAGTTCGGAACCGGTCCTAAGGTGCTTACATCCCGTTTTGAGGTCAGTCAAGGTAGATTGGGGATAGGCTTAAACTGCTGTTGGTGCAAGAAGGGGGGGGCGGGTCAGGGAACGAAACTTTCCGGCATTTGCAAGCTGCAAACCTTAACTTAGGCTGGTTTAGCATCCATAGGGGTCCTGGCCCGTTCCCCCTTTATCTTGACCCTGTATTACAAGATCGACGCTAGTTGAATATGCATGGCGTTCATTGTCCTTCGTGGGCTAGGTCATACACCTCTACCTCGGTCACACTACTCACGCCATATGGGCATACCTATTGTCTAGCTAGCAATATCGACCCATGCTTCACTTTACTCCCATCTACTCTCAACAACACCTAGTACTCTGTACCATCCTTTCAGAACACCCCAGCGACACACACTAGCAATTGAACAGCGACTCAGGGGTCGACTAAATCTTGACTTTACGCTAAACCACACTATTCGATATTAGCTTGATTTGCACCGTGGACCGGTGGGCTCGGATCAAGTCAAAGAGTTCGGCCATCAGAAGACTTCTGGTATCGGCGGATGGAAGCATCTGCGACTGTCTGGTTTCAACACGCTGCAAGTCTCAGTATAACCGGTCATCCATTCCCACTACGCGACACGAAATCAATCTTAATTAACTACATACGCTAGTCGATCATCTGTCTAGTGGACACGTATCGATGTTCAATATATAACAACCTACCAACCTGTCCCCGGTCTCCTTTCAATTGCCTGCTTTGCCTCTGCCTGCATAAATGCTCGACCTTGCTCTTCACCCCAAGCGCGGTGGGAATTCCAGCTCAAGAATCTATCCTCATGATGGTACGCGTTTCAAAATCCTCTGAACAACGGACTGTTGGCTAATGCAAGGCCGCCTTGGAGTCACTCCGGTCATTCTCGGTGGATTAATAGTCGTCAAACAAGCCGACGACGAGATCAGATTTACCGTCGCTGCTAAATCAATCTCTGTGGTTATTAGATGTGTAGAAACGCGGTACTTTGGTAGCAAGGAGGAAAGGATATTATGGGAAAAGACCAAGGTATTCTGGCAACCCTCGACGGGAGAATACCAAGAACTCGAAGCTTGGTCAGGTCGCTTCTCGATATCGATACCAGTGAATGCAATGGAGAAAGCCAAGAGTGCACAGCAGACGAAGGATTGGAAAGTGGAATGGAAACTGCATCTAGTAGTGAACCACCGACCGATATCCATGGTTGGCGAGAACATGTCGAGAACCTACCAGCTCAATGTTCATGATCATTCCAGCCCGTCTATCCCGCCTCCTTCGCCACCTCAAGCCATGCCCATCGGTATCGACTCGTACTCTTCACAGGTATTCATCAATCCTCCTCATGGCGCTTTTGGCCCTGGCGACTCATTCCCCGTCTCCTTTCATGTCAAACCGGATGACGCAGGAACGACCATCAAAAAGGCCTCGGTGTGCTTGGAGAGGCGGTATGAAAAACGTGAAAGATCACCTTCACCTCCAAAGACCGAAAAGGAAAAGAGCTCGAAATTCCGGATCTCCCCTCGACCTCTTTACGCTCGATTGTCCTCGAATGGGGATCCACCAGAGAGAGAAAAAGTCATCATCCATAAACTGTACGATGTCACCACCGATGTCTTGACACCCGGTAGTGGAGGGACGTTCTGGGGCAATATGGTGATCAATCTGCCTAAACGGTCTTCTCAGTCTTCTCAGTGGGATATCGGAGAAACATGCGTGACCGAACTGGTCAGAATCTCATTCACGCTTCGAGTCAAGCTTTGGATCAAATCTGGACGATCGACTAAAGAGATTGTCTGCCCTGGTATACCTATCATCCTCACGGGTGTAAGCTCGGCCGAGCGGGTCGCCGCTCAGACCGAAGCTGCCGCTGCTGTACCACCTACACCGACCAAACGGAAGCACTCGACACGTCGCGGTCTGTATATGCAAGAAGGGACAGTCGGGATTCATGAAGAAGTCGGTCAGCCTCGCCGCGTGCCCTCGGATCCGACCACGAAACCACCCAAACCCAAAGCTATCAAATCTACTCCCATCCTACCCATTTCAGGGGTCGTCACCAATATCCGCCCCATTTTACGACCAGCCGACCATTCCCTAGCATCCACCTCTACAAACCCATCTATTTCCTTCTCCTTTCCATCAAGGATGGACACCCAAGGACACCCCAACCCACCTATCCTACCTCCGATTCAATCACTGCTAGACGCTCCACCACCCACATACGAATCGTATTCGATACTACAAGATTTTCAACAAATTGGTAGACGTATATCAAATACAACTTCGGAAGAGGACGAACAACCATCACGATCAAGATTACGTTTAGCACAAGGCTTAACTAATC
>Ga0265780_10003440_pt1 | contig 20804 bp, 17 predicted proteins | sample P1T30metagenome_FD_192432 | JGI IMG/M metagenome (GOLD analysis project Ga0265780, IMG submission 192432) | Plant litter microbial communities from East Loma Ridge, Irvine, California - P1 T30 | ecosystem: Environmental > Terrestrial > Plant litter > Unclassified | place: USA: California...
ACTGTAGACGACCTTGATACCGGCGCGACGGCATGTGTGCTCGTGATAAGCAGCTTCGTCAACATCTTGAAACCTGCCCCAACGGCTGACGTCGTACACAATGATGAGTTGGAAGGAAGCCTGTCCTGACTGCACATCGTGTATCAAGTTGATCAGTCCGCCACGGCGCCGAATGTCGAGCCCGCTCTTTCCTTCGTCAACATACTCTTTAACGATCTCGATTCCATTGCTGAGCGCGTACTCGTGGATTTTTGCACGCTGATGGCCGATAGAGTAATTCTGGTTTTCAGTTGACATTCGCACGTAAATCGCGGCTTGGGGTTGCTTGCTTGATGACACGGCTACGCTCCTTGTTGAGCTACCGATGAAACCTGTGTAGTCAGAGCAGAGTAGCTGAATAGGAAGAGAAGCGACGCGCGTATCAGGATGCCAGAAAGGGTTCGTAATTCAGAATGGAGGTGGTCTCAGGCACAAGCAATCTCAAAGAAAAAAGTCGATGTCTGCTACCGACCCAAAGCGGACGCTGCAACATCGGAGTAATAGACCAAGCTATACCTACCTAAGCGACTATTTTTTTAAGGTCCATAGCATCCAGGTTCGGGTCGCTTGCCAGTGGAGCACCTCGCAATTTAAGCCAAATGAAGCCAAGTATTCCTGCGACTAAGGACGCTATCAGGATCGCCATTTTCGATGCATTGATGATTTCAGCTTGTCCGGTAAAGGCTAGATTCGTGATGAAGATCGACATGGTAAAGCCGATCCCGCCTAATAGACCTGCACCAACGATATGGCGCCAAGCCAAGTCAAGCGGCAAGCGGCAAAGGCCCAAGGAGACCGCCGCAAAGCTGAACAGGAAAATACCTACTGGTTTGCCTGCAACCAATCCGAACATGATCCCAAGGCTGTTATCTGTCGCGAGTTCCGTAGCCCAATCTGAGCCGATGATGATTCCAGTGTTCGCGAGTGCGAACAGCGGCAGGATTAGGAAGGTAACTGGCTTGTGTAAGAAGTGCTCGAGCCGGTGCGAGGGCGATTCTGCATCGTCTTCCTTTGCCGAGAACGGAATAGCAAGCGCAAGCAGCACGCCCGCAATAGTCGCGTGCACTCCTGACTTCAGCATTAGGAACCACATCAGTGCGCCGCCGGTAAGGTAGGGCACGAGTGTCATCACGCGCAGCACGCGGTTTAGGGCGAGCAGACCCGCGAACACGAACAGCGCTCCCAACAGGTAGAGGAAGGCCAGGTCGGTGGTGTAGAACACCGCGATGACGACGATCGCCCCGAGGTCGTCCATCACGGCAAGCGCTGTCAAAAAAATCTTCAGTGAAGCCGGAACCCGGCTGCCGATTAGGGCGAGCACGCCTAGCGCGAATGCGATATCGGTCGCCATTGGGATGCCGACGCCGGCCTGGGTGACAGATCCGCCATTGAAGCCGAGGTGGATCAAGGCGGGCACTGCGATGCCGCCGGCCGCTGCCAGCATTGGCAGCATGGCGTTACGCAGGTCAGATAATTCGCCGTTGTACAGCTCGCGCTTGAGCTCCAGCCCGATCAGCAGTAAAAAGATCGCCATCAAGGCATCGTTGACCCAATGTTCGATGCTCAATCCAGCGACGTACTGGTGCCAGAAACCGAGGTAGGTCGGACCGAGCGTCGAGTTCGCGATGGACAGCGAGAGCAGGGTGCAGGCGATTAACAAGATGCCGCCAGCCTTACTCGATTCGATGAAATTCTTGAATATTCGGGAGAGTGGGCGTTCGACGCGGATCATGCGGCCTCCAAGGAGGCATGGCAGATGGAAAAGCCGGTAGCTCGGGCAGGATAGAGGTTGTGCATGACGGACGCGAGTTAGCCGCGTGGCGGCCCGACCATCGCAAATCCTGCCGTACTCCAAAAGTACGAACACCCTGGAGCCATTATAACGTAGGTTGTTTTAACGTCCGCTTGTGGCCCAGGCTGTGTAAAAACGCGAAGAAAATCCCAATCAAAAAAATCGACCTCTCAGAACGGTCGCTACGCGATTTTCTCAAGGTCGGGAGGGGTAACCCAACCCATGAAAATTTCAAGTCCTTACGTTTTTACACAGCCTGGGCCCGTAGCGGACGGTCGGCAGAGCTTGGTGTATCTGGCTCTCGCCTTTAGGGTGATTAAGATGGTTATTGGCCGTTCTTAGCGGCAGGCAGCTGCCGCTATATCTCGGGACCCTCTCAGGCTGCTTCGAAACGCAGGATGGGCTTGATGGTGACGCCGGCTTCGCTGTCGGCCATGGCCTGGTTAACCTGGTCAAAGGGGTAGAACCTGACCAGGCGGTCGAACGGGAAACGGCCCTGGCGGTACAGTTCGATGAGCTCGGGGATAAAGGTGCGCGATACCACGTCGCCCTGCACGATGCCCATGATGCGGCGGCCCGGGATCATCACGTCGTTGACGTTGAACGAGGCTTCAGTGCCCTCGGGCGTGGCGCCGACAATGCCGCAGGTACCGAGCAGGCCAACGCTGTCGATGGCCTGGCGCAGCACCGCCGCCCGCCCGCTGCATTCCAGCGTGAAGTCGGCGCCGCCGCCGGTCAATTCGCGGATGGCCGCGACAGGATCGGTTTCGCGGCTATTGACTGTGTGGGTCGCGCCCAGTTCCAGCGCAAGCTGCAGGCGCGCCGGGTTGACGTCGACGGCAATGATTTTGGTGGCGCCGGCAACGCGCGCGGCCATGATCGCCGCGAGGCCAACGGCGCCGGTGCCGAAGGCAGCAAACGACGACCCGGCATGGACCTTCATCGCGTTTAGCACCGCGCCGGCGCCGGTCTGGATGCCGCAGCCGAGGGGGCCGAGCAATTCGAGCTCCACTTCCTTCGGCACCTTGACGACGTTTAGCTCGCTGGCGATCGCATGCGTGGCAAACGAGGACTGGCCGAAGAAGTGGTCGTGCAGTTCGCCGCCATCGTGGCAGCAGGCGGACGAGCTGCCGTCCATGCGGCCGCCGCCGAAGTTGAGTGGACCCATGTTGGCGCAGTGCGCGGGGTGGCCGGTCGCGCAAGGGGCGCAAAGGCCGCAGTACATGTAGGTCATAACGACGTGGTCGCCGACCGCGACCGTGGTCACGTTGCGGCCAATCTGCTCGACGACGCCGGCGCCTTCGTGGCCCAGGATCATCGGTAGCGGGGTCTTGAACTGCTGGTCGCGGACGACCATGTCGGTGTGGCAGACGCCGGTGGCGACCATGCGCACCAGCACTTCGTTGTCGCGCGGCGCTTCGAGCGAGGCGCTTTCGAACTGCAGGGGCTGGCCGGGTTCGCGCGCAATGGCGGCGCGGATGGACTGGCGATTTGATTGATTTGTCACTGTAGTTTCCTCCTGTAGGTTAGGGAGGCGCCAGCTCGGACAGTCGGCCCTCCTGCGCCAGGTACTATAGGGTGAAGGACGTTACTGGATAAACAATGAATATGCTTGGACAGATGAAATATCGTGTTTGGAATCAGCCATAGCGCGATAGTGCCTTGGTGTCGGCTCGGGCAGAGCAACCGGAGAGGGGCACCCAGCGCAATAGCGTGCCGGACGGGTGCTCAGCAACGCAAGTAGCCTTGGTCCTCATGATCAAGCAGTTGACTAATGCCATTTATATAATGCAATATTGTTGGCGCCCTAACCACGAAGAGTGACACTTGAGCCAGTCCGAACAAACGAAAGCAGCAATCTTTTTCGACACGAATATCGCTCTGCATTACCTGCGATTGGATCAGATCGACTGGGCAGGCGTCACCGGGCATAAATACGCCGAGATAGTCGTCTCGTCGGTTGTGCTCAGTGAGCTGGACAAACACAAGACAGACAATTTTTCGAAAAAGTTGCGGAGGCGTGCTGCTGAATACAGTGCATGGCTGCTCGAAAAATTTTCCAACCCTTCGCTGAATCGGAACGTCAGTTTGATCTTCCGCCCGAACGAGCCAATGCTTGACTTCGTTCAGCATCAGCTGGATGGAACGATTCTAGATGACCGGTTGATCGCAACAGTTATTGAGTTCGCAGACGAGTTCCCCGAGCGACCAGTTGTTGTCATAACAGCCGATCTTGGGCTCATTCTGAAGCTCAAGATGCGGGGCATTTCGGTAAGCAGTCTTCCTGACAAGCTTCGCCTGGCGGAGGAGCCAGATGCCGATGAAACAGAGTTGAAGAACTTGCGCTCCCAGCTTGCCCGCTACGGCAACCGTATGCCCCGACTGGCGTTAAGCTTCGAGGGCGGCGAGCCGGTCCTGGAAGTCGCTGCCACCAACTTCATTCCAAAAGAATCCTTTATTTCCGATAAAATGGCAGCGATGAAGGCGAAACGTCCGCTGATGACGCAACGCGAAGGGACACTTCCATCCTCGGGCGGCCTAAGCGGCCTGTCAAAAGGTGTTCCCGTAAACATCGAACAGGCTATAAGTGGCTTATCCCACAGCCAGCAATCGCTTTATAACAGTCGCCTGGAACGCTATTACGCCGAATATGAAAATTACCTGGAAGAGTTCTACGACTACGGTGTTCTAAACAGCATCCAAATAACATTGCCTCTCATTCTGTCTAATCTGGAGGGAATCGCTCCGGCAACCGGGATCGATGTCGTCCTGAAATCGCCAGAGGGGACAACCTTCATCAATACGCGGACAAATCGACCTACCGTGCCCACTGCGCCAGAAAAGCCTAGCTCACCTTTCCATGTGCCGTTTGACCGCAACGCGGCATTCATATCACCTCGAATTCCTGACTTGCGGCAGATAATGCGTGAGAACGCTTCCGATCAGCCGAGGCTGACATTGTCAGAAAACTCCGCTCAGTTCTTCGTACCATCACTCAAACATAAGCAGACAACAGCCTTGTTACCGATCTTTCTGGACTTCGGCGCCGTTGAAAACCTGAGGGGCATCACGCTGTCGTTCGAAATCCATGCTCATGAAATATTGGATCCTGTTCACCAGCAGCTTCATCTGAAAATAGCAGCTCGCTGAATGCGTTGCACAAGTTGCCACGCTGTTGAACTTAGAATCGTTAGCCCCAAACGTCTCCACCGCAAAGTCGATAAAAACTGCGTAGTTTCGGTGCCAATCGATGGTTGCGTGTAGGCATATCTTGTCCGGCCTGGCTGTAGCGAATGGGCGGCTGTATAGTACGTTCGACGACGCCATAAACTCATATACCGATGAATATCAGTTTCCGCCAACAAGCGCGCGATGCGCTAAGCAGGGCACAGGATGAGCTGGCCAGCAATTCGGATCAGCGCCTGAAGTATGCGGCGCTTGAGCTGCGAATGGCGATGGAGTGTCTGACATATGAGCGTGCAAACGGCTACGCACGCGAACTGCCTCCGACGGAATATGAGACGTGGCAACCCCGGAAGCTGATGATGATGCTTCTCGAGATCGATCCCCGGGCCGACAAAGACTCGTCCATAGCGGTTGGAATCGAGGATGTCCCTGGCCAGGAGGCCAAAGTCATGACATCCATGGGCACGGAAAAGGTCCTGAATCTCTCTACGATAAAGAAACATTACGATGCGCTTGGATCTTACCTTCATACGCCTACGGTCAAGCAGCTGGCGGATGGTAAGGGTGTGGACTACGGGCGGTTTCGCCTACGCTGTGCCCAGATCGCCGCGGAAGTTCAAGCTACGCTTCAGTCGCCAGTGTGGAACATTAACTTTGCGACTTTCTCTGAAATCGCCTGTGCTCGCTGTAACAGCCTTGTCCGCAAGCGTATGAACAGCCCGAACGAAACCGCCCGTTGTTTTGGATGCAACGCGACCTACGAGGTAACAGAAACGCCTGAGAAGAAAATCGGTTGGAAATTTATTCAGCAGGTCATTCCTTGCCAAGCACCTGGATGCGGGAAAGACATGTTCTTGCTCGATGCAGACATTGAAGCAGGAAAATCAGTAAGATGCGTGCACTGCGCGTCGCTGCATCACATCAATCTCACGATCAGTCTCGTTCGCCACCCAGCGTCTCCCGCCCAAACGTCTCCACCGCAAAATCAATAAAGCTGCGCAGCTTCGGTGTCAGCCGACGGTCGGGCGCATACAGGATATGCATCGGCCGAGTCGGCGCCGAATACGCCGGCAGTAATTGCACCAGACGTCCAGCGTCGAGTTCATCGCGCACCAGTTCCAGCGGCTGCAGCATGATGCCCATCCCTGCCGTGGCGATGGCCAGCATGGCTTCACCATGATTTGCCATGACACGGCCGGACACCGGCACGGTGACGCGTCCCTCGGGGCCTTCCAGCGTCCAGTGCGTGCGCAACTCGGTATGCGAGAAGCCAATGCAGTCGTGGCGGGAGAGGTCGAGCGGCGTGCGGATGGGCGCGTGCTGCGCCAGGTAGGCTGGTGCGACGCACAGCATCAGCCGGTAGGGCGCCAGTTCGCGCGCGATCAGGCTGCTGTCGGCAAGTTCGCCGATGCGAAACACGACATCGAAGCCCTCGTCGATGGCATCCACGTAGCCGTTCGACAGCGACAGATCAATCGTGACTTCCGGATTCGCCCTCAGGTATTCGGGGAGGCGCGGCGACAGCGCGTGCGCGCCGAAGGAGACCGGGGCGTTGACACGCAACCGCCCGCGCGGTGTTGCGCGCGTTTCCGCCGCCAGGCTTTCGGCGCCTTCCACTTCGGCCAGGATGACCTTCACGCGCTCGTAGTAACTGGCGCCGATTTCGGTCAGGTGCTGGCGGCGCGTGGTGCGGTTCAGCAGGCGCACGCCCAGGTGCTGCTCGAGTGTCTGTACATGTTTGCCCACCAGTTGCGATGACATATGCATCGCTTCACCGGCGGCGGAAAAGGAGCCAAGTTCCACGGCCTTGGCAAACACTGACATGCTGAGTAAGCGGTCCATTTGAAATAATCCGTTTCAGGTATCGAAGCATATCACCTATTTATCGCAATGTGTTTCAGGTCGTATAGTGCTGGTCTTTGCTGATTCATCGGCGCCGCATAATCGAGGACAAAGACATGCAACGAAATACCATTTCCCGCGTCATCGCCAGCCTGGGCTTGAGTCTGAGCCTGACGCTGGCGGCAAGCAGCGCATGGGCAGCGCCAGCCATCGATGTAATTGGCAAGGACTTCACCTTCCCGAACAAGATCGAGGGCTTGCCTGCCAAACTGTCGGACTTCAAGGGTCTGCAGATCAACAACTTCACCACAAGCGATGGGGTCAAGCTGTCGTATTGGGAGGCAGGCAAGGGCAAGCCGCTGATCTTCATCCCTGGCTGGTCTGCGAACGGCGCCGAGTACATCAACGTGCTCTACCTGCTCAGCAAGAACTATCACGTGTATGTGCTCGATCCGCGCAACCAGGGCCTGTCGGAACATACCGAGCGCGGCGCACGCATTGCGCGCTTCTCGACCGACCTGAAGGAATTCGGCGACCACCTGGGCATCAAGAAAGCCGACTACTGCGGCTGGTCGATGGGCGCGTCAGTCCTGTACGGCTTTATCGACCTGTTCGGCACCAAGGGCATCAACAAGCTGGTGCTGATCGACGAACCGCCATCGATCTACAGCCATGCGGACTGGACGGAGAAGGAGCGCCTGGAGGCGGGCGGCATGACGAGTTCGGCGGAGCGCATGGTCGAGGCGTTCACGACCGGCAAGCCGGTCAGCTCCTTCATCATCCAGAGCCAGGCCTTCCAGCGTTTCACCTTGCGTGATTCGCCGTACTTCCAGAATTCGGAAGCCTTTGCCGAAATGGCGGTCAAGAACGACATGAACGCCATGAAGCGGGTGCTGTTCGACCACGCGGTGAACGACTGGCGCGACGTGATCCGCCTGAAGGTGAACGTGCCGACCGCGATCTTCACCGGCGTCCACAGCGATTCGCTCGAGGCCCAGCGCTGGATGCATTCAGTGATTCCGAACAGCGAATTGCACGTGTACTCGAACGAAGAGCAGGGTGATCACTTCCTGGCCTTCAAGAACCCGGTCAAGTTCACCACCGAGCTGCGTACCTTCCTGGAGCGCTGATCCGCCATTGACCAGACCGGCGCGGTCCTTCGCGACTGCGCCGATCTGGACAGGACTGCACTGGGGAGCCGGTTGGGATAAACTGCGCGAAAAATGCGTAAATGTTTCACTGACCGGAACAATGGATAAATTTCTTGAAATGCGGGTCTTCTCGGCAGTCGTTGAGGCGGGCAGCTTTACGGGCGCTACGCGCGCGCTCGACATGTCGAAGGCGGCTGTATCGCGCTATGTGGCCGAGCTCGAGGAACGTCTTGGCGTGCGCCTGCTGCACCGGACCACGCGCAAGCTGTCGCCCACCACCGAAGGCGAGATTTTCTTTGCCCGCTGTCGCGAACTGCTGGACAACCTGGACGAGGCCGAGGCCGAGATCACATCGCGCAGCGGCGAGGCAAGTGGCCTGTTGAAGGTGAACGTGCCGGTGACCTTCGGCCTGATGTATCTTGCCCCGCTGTGGCCGGTCTTCCTGGCGCGCCATCCGAAGCTCGATCTCGATATCACCCTTTCGGACCGGGTCGTCGACCTGGTCGAGGATGGATTCGATCTCGCAGTGCGGATCGGCCAGCTGCCGTCTTCATCCCTGATCAGCCGCAAGCTCGCTGCCACGCGCATGGTCTTGTGCGCATCGCCCGACTACCTGAAGCGCTGCGGCGAACCGTCCGCGCCCGGCGAACTGCTGCAGCACGATGTGATTTCGTACAGCCTGTTTTCCAGCGGCGAGAATTGGACGTTTGCCGGACCGGAAGGCCATGTCTCGGTAAAAGTCGTGCCGCGCATGCGTACCAACAGCGGCGATACCTGCCGCGCAGCCGCCTTGCAGCACCAGGGCATCGTCCTCCAGCCGACCTTTATCGTCGGGGCGGACCTGGAGCAGGGTTCGCTGCACGAAATCATGCCCGGCTACCGGTCTACCGAGCTGGGTGTCTATGCTGTCTATCCCTCACGCAAATTCGTCTCGCCCAAGGTGCGCCTGCTGATCGACTTTCTAGTGGAGGCATTCGCCGAGCCGGCGTGGGACTGATTCGGAAGCTTCGATTGTTCCTTCATTTGAGACAGTATCGCCCACGAAGGCATATTTATTCCTTACAGGGAGAGGAATAAGATGGACATGTAATGCGGCTACGGCCGCTTCTCCGATAAAGGAATTTGACATGTCTGCACTTCCCACTCTTTTTCTGTCGCACGGCTCGCCCATGCTGGCCCTGCAGGACAGCCCGGCGCGCCGCTTTCTCCAGGGACTGGGCACATCGCTCGACCGCCCGGAAGCGATCCTCGTCGTCTCGGCGCACTGGGAAACGCGCGGCGGCCCCGCGGTCAGCTTGGCGCGGCAGCCTGAAACGATCCACGATTTTGGCGGTTTCCCGCGCGCGCTGTTCGAGATCCGGTATCCGGCGCCGGGAGCGCCCGCAGCCGCGCAGCGCGCCGCAGCGCTGCTCGAAGAGGCAGGCTTGCCGGTTGGTGCAAGCGCCGACCGTGGGCTCGACCACGGCGCCTGGGTGCCGCTGTCCCTGATGTACCCGAACGCCGATATTCCCGTCACCCAGCTGTCGGTCGTCCGCGACGCCAGCCCGGCTGAACACGAGCGGCTCGGACTGGCCCTCGCGGCGCTGCGCCATGAGGGCGTGCTGGTCGTCGGTTCCGGATCGCTGACGCACAACCTCTACGAATTCCGCGGACAGGGAATCGATGCGCCGGTGCCGCATTGGGTCAGCGAATTCGAAGGTTGGGCCAAGGCACGCCTGGAGGCCAGCGATCGCCAGGCCCTGCTGGATTACCGGCGCCTGGCACCGTTCGCCGAGCAGAACCATCCGACCGACGAGCATCTGCTGCCGCTGTTTGTCGCCATGGGCGCCGCTGGCGCCGACGCCCGCGCTACCCAGCTGCACGCAAGTTACGAACACGGCGTACTGGCGATGGACGCCTACGCATTCGCATGAGGACGACCATGAACGACACACTCGACACCATCCTTACCGAACCGGTATCCGGACTGATCTACCGCGTGCGTCCAGCGCAGGAGCCAGCCCCGAAGGCGCCTTGCCTGCTGCTCCTGCATGGCGTCGGCTCGAACGAAGCCGGCTTCATCGAGCTGGCGCGCCAGCTCGACCCGCGCCTGGTGGTAATCCTCCTGCGCGGCCCGCTGTTGCTGGCGCCCGGCCGTTTTGCCTGGTTCCAGGTGAGTTTCACGCCTTCCGGTCCCGCCATCAACGCGGCCCAGGCCGAGGCGTCGCGCGGCACGCTGCTCGACTTCGTGCGCCAGCTGCCTGCGGCCCATGATGCCGATCCCGAGCGGATCTGGATCGCCGGCTTCAGCCAGGGCGGCATCATGAGCGCCAGCGTCGGCTTGACCGCACCGGACAGCGTGGCCGGATTCGGCATCCTCAGCGGCCGCATCCTCCCCGAGGTGCTGCCGCTGGTCGCGCGCAGCCCGGCACTGAAGTCGCTGCCGGCCTTCGTCAGCCACGGCGTGCACGACGAGACGCTCGGCATCCATTTTGCGCATCACGCTCGCGAGGTCCTGTCCAAGCTCGGCCTGCCGCTCGCGTACCACGAATATGCCGCAGGCCACAGCCTGGACCACGACATGGTTGCCGACTTCCAGCGCTGGCTTGGCCAGCAGATCGAAGGCAGCGTCGGATGACCGGACACGATTGTCCACATTCACCGAATCTATCGGATGTATTCATGGCGCTTGGCCACGACGGCGCCGTGGCACCCATATACTTCAGTATTGCGGTATGCGACAGGACGAGATGATTCGGGAAGACAAGTTGGAACTGATGTTATCGGACCGCTTCAGCAAGGTTGCTACGCCCGACCTGGGCGTCGCGCGCCGCGCGATCGAGAAGCTGCATGGTCCCTTCCAGGCGCACCAGGCTGTGCTGCCTGCGTATGGCGAGGTGGATATCCGTGCCGCCCGTTGCGGACATGTCGCGGTGGGCAGCTTTTCCTTCGGCCGGACGATCGGGATCGTTCCCAACGCGCTTGCCGACGCCATCGTCGTCACCACCGCGACGCGAGGCTTGGCAGCGGTGGAGCTGGGTGGCCAGACCTTTTCGATGGATACCGGCGCCACGGTGATCGCGCACGAGGAAGATGCGCCTGTCTTCCGCTATGCGCCCGATACCGAGGTGCTGAAGGTGCGCTTCCACCGTTCGCGCCTGGAAGCCTTCCATGCACGCACCCGCGGCAGGGCAGCGCCAGGCACGCGCTTGCGCTTCGAGACCGTGCTCGACAATCCAGGTACCTCTGCGCGCTGGGTGGCGCTCCTGCGCTTCGTGGTGACGACCCTGAACGCCTCCTCGCACAAACCGGCGTCGACCCAGGAACTGGACGCGATCGAGAACATGCTGATGCTGACCCTGCTCGAGAGCCAGCCGCACAACCATGCGCACGCACCGGCGCGGCTTGCAGCCGATAGCGTGCCCGATGCTTTCGGTCGCGCTGTTGATTACATCGAACAACACCTTGAGGGCGAGATCAGCCTGGACGATATCGCGGATGCAGCCTGCTGCAGCCCACGTACCCTGGCGCGCGCATTCAGTCAGGCGGGCGAGTTGCCGCCCATGCGCTATGTGCACAGGCTGCGTCTCGAGCGGATACGCGCGGTGCTTCTGGCGCAACCCTCCGGCATGACAGTGGCGGAGATCGCCTTTGCGTGGGGTTACCGCCACCTGGGGGAATTCAACCGGCAGTACCGGGCTGCATTCGGAGAAACGCCGTCGCAAACCCGCATCGGCCAGCAAGCGATGAAGGGCAAGCATGCAGCTATACAGGATGCACACTCCTGATGCCATAGTATGCATGAGTCAGCGAAGGCCGCGGCCTGGGCAATCCGCGGATGCCGGACCAGCTATTCAGCGCACGCATGTCTGTAATCCAGAAAGAGAATTGGACGCGGGAGGCATGGCGCAGCATACTGCGCCTGTCTCCTCCAACTCTCTGTTAAAAGAATTGGATTCAGGCCCGCCCGAGTCGGCGGGCTTTTTTTTGCCTCATGCGGACGACGCGTGAAACCAAGGTGCCAGATACCGCCCGCGCATCCGGCCCGCGCGCTGCTACACTGCCGCCCACCATGCACCAGACGTCCTTCGACCTGTTCGGCTCCTCGCTGTCCGATATCAACCTGCTGCCTTGCGACGGCATCGTCAATGACCATGGCTGCGTCCTCGATCCCGCTGTCGCCGACGGCCTGTACGATCTCCTCCTTCGTACCTTGCCCTGGCGCCCTGACGTCGCCGTGGTGAACGGCGCCGTGACGCAGACTGCGCGCTGCGCGTTGTGGTACGGCGACCGGCCTTTCCGCTATCTGCATTCGGGCGTGCCGCGCCAGGCGCAACCCTGGCCAGGAGACCTGCTGGCCGATGCCAGGCGCCTTGCGGAAGAGCGGACCGGGGCGCGCTTCAACTCCTGCGTGCTGAACCTGTATCACGACGGCAGCGAGGGCATGGGCTGGCATAGCGACAGCGAGGCAGCCTACGGTACGCACACGGCAATCGCATCGCTCAGCCTGGGTGCTGCGCGCAAGTTCGCCTTCATGCACAAGCGCACGCGCGCGCGGCGCGACATGCTGCTGCAGCACGGCCAGCTGATCGTCATGCGCGGCGAGACCCAGCGCCACTGGCTGCACGCGATCGCGAAAACGGCCACCGTCTCCACACCGCGCATCAGCCTGACCTTTCGCTTCTTCGACGACCGAGCCGCGCCAGCCAAGGCCTGAACCACAATCGACTCAGCTCGACCAATACTGGTGAGCGGTACGCGTGACACCTCTGCTATTGTTTCATATAAAGGAACTATTATTCCTTATCTGAGGTATTTATCTCTGAATGCGAAACAGATAAAGTCTCTCCATGCCTGCTGCTGCCGTGTGCAACGGGCGACCGATCATTTAATCGTATATGGAGCCAATCATGACCAGCGTTACCAAGCAAAACAATTTCGACGATGCCGGCAAGCTGCTGCTGCGGGCCGCCTTGTCCATCCTGATCCTCTTCCACGGCATCGCAAAGCTTTCCGGCGGGGTCGGGTTCATCACCGGACTGGTTGCACAAGCCGGGCTGCCCCCCGCGCTGGGCTACCTGGTCCTGGTCGGCGAGGTCGCGGCACCGCTGCTGGTCCTGTTCGGACTCTGGGCACGCGCCGGGGCGCTGGTCATTGCGTTCAACATGATCGTTGCGCTCTTGCTCGTACATACCGGCGACCTGTTCAAGCTGAACGAAACCGGCGGCTGGGCCGTGGAGCTGCAAATGCTGTTCCTGGCCTCAGCCGTGGCAATTGCATTGCTGGGCGCCGGCCGCTACAGCATCCAGGGCGCCGGCAAGCGCTGGAACTAGGCACGGTTCAGGAGCAATGTCATGAGCGCACATCAGTACAGGATCACGGTCGAATACCTGGGCGGCAAGCACGCCGGCCCCGAGCTGCACCCGCCATTGGTGTTCGAGGCGGGAAACCACGACGATCTCTTCAGGATCATCGAAGCCGTCGAGGCCGCCCGGCTGTTCGATCGCGACACCTCGGCAGCCCTGGTGGTCGGCATGAAGCTGTTCAGCGAAGTCATGCTGAAGCACAAGAACGATCCGTTGTTTGTCTCCATGCTGGCGGCTTACCGCGACTATATCGGCCCTTTCAAAGCGCGCCTGAAGGAAGCCGCTCCGCAAGCCTGATTCGGCACCAATGTGCAGCCATGACCGCACATTGGCAGGAATCCGTCACCCATCTGTCCGGCACCCGCCGGACATCCCCTTGCTCCGGCACTAAGCTGTTCGTAGAGCGCAGGCTTCTGGCGCCTGCCCCGAGAAAAGAGCGGGCGCTCTTTTCTCGAACGAACCGGAGAACCACCATGGACACCCAACTCATCATCGACAACCAGCACGTGCCCGCATCGAGCGGCGCCACCTTCACCCGCGAAAGCCCGGTGACGGGCAAGCTGGTCACGACCGCCGCCGCCGGCACCGTGGACGACGCGGTCAAGGCCGCCGATTCCGCAGCCCGCGCATTCAAGACCTGGTCGAAGACCAGCCCGACCGAGCGCCGCGCCTTGCTGCTCAAGGCCGCCGACGCGCTGGAAGCGCGGACCGGGCAATTCATCGAGGTGATGGCGAAGGAAGTCGGTTCCGGCCAGGTGTGGAGCGGCTTCAACGTGATGCTGGCGGCTGGACTGTTCCGCGAAGCGGCAGGCCTGGTCACCCAGATCCAGGGCGAGACCATCCCGAGCGACAAGCCGGGCGCGATTTCGATGACGGTGCGCCAGCCGGCCGGCGTGGTGCTAAGCATGGTGCCCTGGAACGGCCCGGTCGTCCTGGCCGCGCGCGCCATCGCCTACCCGATCGCCTGCGGTAACACGGTCATCTTCCGCGCGTCCGAAGCCAGCCCGCATACCCACCTGCTGGTGGCCGAAGCGCTGCTCGAAGCCGGCTTCCCGCCCGGTGTCCTGAACTTCGTGACCAACGCGCCGGGCGATGCGCCGGAAGTCATCGACGCCCTGATCGCGCATCCGGCCGTTCGCCGCATCAACTTCACCGGTTCGACCCGTGTCGGCCGCATCATCGCCCAGAAAGCGGCGACGCAGCTCAAGCGCTGCCTGCTGGAGTTGGGCGGCAAGGCGCCGCTGGTGGTGCTCGACGACGCCGACATTGACGCCGCCGTGGAGGCGGCCACCTTCGGCTCCTTCCTGTACCAGGGCCAGATCTGCATGTCGACCGAACGCATCGTGGTCGACGACAAGGTGGCGGACGAATTCGTCCAGAAGTTCGCCGCGCGCGCCGGCGCGTTGCCCGCCGGCGACCCGGCCGACGACCCCACCTGCGTCATCGGCCCCATGGTCAGTGCCGCCAACGGTGCGCGCCTGAACGCCCTGATCGACGATGCGGTCGCCAAGGGCGCCGTCCTGGTCGCCGGCGGCCGTGCCAACGGCGCAGTCATGCCGGCCACGATCCTGGACCGCGTGACCCGCGAAATGGACATCTTCGACGAAGAGACCTTCGGACCGCTGACGACCATCGTGCGCGTCCAGGGCACCGAACAGGCGGTAGAGATGGCCAACGACACCGCCTACGGCCTGTCGTCGGCAGTGTTCGGCCGCGACGTCCAACGCGCGCTGCAGGTCGCCCTGCAGATCGATGCCGGCGCCTGCCATATCAATGGCGCGACGGTCGGGAATGAGGCCCAGTCACCCTACGGCGGTACCAAGCAGAGCGGCTACGGCAAGTTCGACGGCCGCGCGGTGATCGACGAGTTCACCGAGCTGAAGTGGATCACGATCGAACCGGCCAACCAGCCGTATCCGATCTGACCGTCGATCCGATCGCAACCCGACCACCATTTGACCGTGGCCTGCGCCGGCGCCCGCGAACGGGCGCAGGCGGCAGAGGAACACCATGCAGAGGAGCACCATGAATACCAAGCAATCGGAGAACATCGTCATCGTCGGCGGCGGGGCGGGCGGCCTGGAACTGGCGTGCAAGCTCGGGCGCAAGCTGGGCCGCGAGCGCGTCACGCTGGTCGACCATGCCTTCTACCATATCTGGAAGCCGTCGCTGCACGAAGTCGCGGCCGGCACGATGGACCTGCACAAGGAGGGCTTGCCCTACACGATGCTGGCCCACCAGAACGACTTCACCTTCGTGTACGGCTCGTTCGCCGGGCTCGATGCCGCGCGCAACGAGATCACCGTCGCCGCGGTCCAGGAGGACTCCGGCGACGTGATCATTCCGCAGCGCCAGTTGCGTTACTCGCGCCTCTGCATCGCCGTCGGCAGTATCTCGCATTACTTCAACACGCCCGGCGCGGCCGAACACACGATTTCGCTGAATGGCCCGGGTGACGCGGAACGCTTCCGCCTCGACATGCTCAAGCAAATGACATGGGCGGAGAGCCGCAAGGAACAGGATCCGGACGCGGGCGTCGACGTCATCATCATCGGCGGCGGCGCCACCGGGGTCGAGCTGGCGGCAGAATTGCGCGAGTCGAGCAACAAGTACATCGACTACGGTTTTCGCAAGCTCGACGCGGCCAAGGACATTCGCATCACCCTCCTCGAAGGCGCCGCGCGTATCCTGCCGCCCTTGCCGGACCGGGTGGCCGCCACGGTGACCACCCTGCTCGAAGAGCGACATGTGCGCGTCGTCGCCGGCTGCCGGGTGGCGGAGATCCTGCCCGGCGAGGTAAAGGACAATGCGGGCCACAGCTTTCCCTTCCAGATATGCGTCTGGGCGGCCGGCATCAAGGCGCCGGCCTTTCTCTCCAGGCTGGGACTGCCGATCAACGGCGCCGGCCAGCTGGAGGTGACGCCCTACTTGAACGTGAAGGGCGCCAGCAATATCCACGCGTTCGGCGACTGCGCCGCCTGCACCATGGACGACGGCAGCAGGGTGCCGCCACGTGCGCAGGCGGCCCACCAGCAGGCGGATTACCTGTATCGGGCGTTCATGCGCGCGCTGCGCGGCGGCGAGCCAACGCCGAAGCCTTATGTCTACCGCGACTATGGCTCGCTGGTGTCGGTTGGCTCGCACACCAGCGTTGGCACCTTGATGGGTTCGCTGAAAGGACGCTCCTGGTTCGTGCGCGGCGGCCTCGCGCGCCTCATGTACGTGAGCCTGCACCTGCTGCACCACCGCGCGGTCCTGGGCTGGGCGCGTACCTGCGGCCTGGCGCTGGCGCGCGCGCTCATCCGTAGGAATACCGCACTGGTGAAGCTACATTGATGACCAACATCCGATCGGGTCTCGACAAGACCGTAGCAGCAGGCCTGGCCGTCGCGCTGGCCGCCTTGCTGGCCGGGTGCGCCAGCACCGAAGGCCTGGCGACGAGCGCTCGCAAGCTGGACGCAGCCAGCTTGCAGGCGGCCGCGAGCCTAGGACCCGCCAGCCTGTCCGCAGCCGCCTGGCCGACCGAGGCTTGGTGGCGCCGCTACGGCGACCCGCAGCTCAATGCGCTCGTCGCCGAAGCGCTCGCGCACAGCCCGAACCTGCGCCTGGCGCAGGCGCGCATCCGCCAGGCCGAGGCATTCGCCGGGGCGGCGCAAGCGGCGGCGGGACCGCAGCTCGGGGCCGGCGTGCGCAGCAACCGCCAGGAGTTCAGCGAGCACGGCACCACGCCGCCGCCAGTCGCCGGCACCTGGAAGTGGGTGAACGAAGCGTCCCTGAACTTCAGCTACGAGTTCGACTTCTGGGGAAAGCACGAAGCGGCAATCGAAGCGGCGGTCGGGCGCGCACATGCCGCCGAGGTCGACGGCCATGCCGCCCGACTGGTGCTGGTAACCGGCATCCTGCGCAGCTACGTTCGCCTGCAGCAGGCCTGGCAGCAGCGCGACATCGCAGAGGCGACGCTGAAGCAGCGCGAACACGTGCTGGCGCTCACCCGGCAGCGGGTCGCGGCCAGGATCGACTCCGCGCTCGAACTCAAGCAGGCCGAGTCCCAGCTGCCTGCGGCCAGGGTGCAGATCGCACAACTGAACGAGACGATCGCCCTGGCGCGTACCGAACTGGCGGCACTGGCCGGGCAGGGGCCGGACCGCGGCCTGGCGCTGGAGCGCCCCCGGCTCAAGGCGCAGCCTGGCAGCCTGCTGCCGAGCGCGCTCCCCGCTGAACTCATCGGCCGGCGGCCGGATGTGGTCGCCCAGCGCTGGCGCGTGGAAGCGGCGGGCAAGGAGATTGCGGTGGCACGCGGCCAGTTCTATCCGAACATCAGCCTGACGGCCCTGCTCGGCGCGCAGCGGCTCGGCTTTTCCGACTGGATGACGGCGGGCAGCCGCATCGCCGGTATCGGACCGGCCGTGAGCCTGCCGATCTTCGACGCCGGTCGCCTGCGCAGCAGCCTGGCTGCACGCAACGCCGAGTACGACATCGCGGTCGAGCAGTACAACGCCACCGTGGTCGATGCCGTGCGCGACGTGGTCAGCCAGCTGGTTTCGCTGCGCTGGCTCGAGGAGCAGCGCGCGCAGCAGGGCGAGGCGCTGGCCACCGCGACGCAGGCGCACGCGCTGGCACTGCAGCGTTACCGCGCCGGCGTGGGCAACTACCTTCAGGTGCTGGCCGCGCAAAGCCAGCTGCTGGCAGCGCAACGTCTCGCACTCGACTTCGATATGCGCGCCATCGAACTCGATGCCGGCCTGGCCCGCGCCCTTGGCGGCGGACTGCCCGCACCGGGCTGACCCGTGCACCCAAGCGTCATTTACCGACACCGAATCTGAAGCAGGACCATGACACAACAAGAAAAGAAGCAGGCCGGGAACAAACACTTCACGGCCCTCGTGGCCAGCGGCGTGATCCTTGCCACGGCCGGCTATGGCATCTACTGGCTTACCGCGATGCAGTACCGTGAAGTGACCGAGGACGCCTACGTCGAAGGCAACCTGGTGCAGGTGACAAACCAGATCGCCGGCACCGTCACCGCCATCGCGGCCGACAATACCGACCGCGTGCGCGCCGGGCAGGAACTGGTCAAGCTGGGCGCCGTCGATGCCCAGCTCGCGCTCGAGCGCAGCGAAGCGGTGCTTGCAAAGACGGTGCGCCAGGTGCGCGCCCAGTATGCGTCGTCGTCGCAGATGCAGGCCAACGTGGAGTTGCGGCGTGCCGAGCTGGGCAAGGTGCAGGCCGACCTCGACCGCCGCGCGCAGCTGGGCGATTCCGGCGCCATCTCGGGCGAGGATCTCGAACATGCGCGCGAAGCGGTGCGCACCGCGCGCGCGGCACTCAGCTCCGCCGAGCAGCAGTTCGCCTCCAACCATGCCTACGTGGACGGCACCTCGGTCGCCACCCATCCCGATGTATTGGGGGCGGCGGCGCAAGTCAAGGATGCGTACATCGCCACCGTGCGAACCTCGGTGCCGGCCCCGGTGTCCGGCATGGTCGCGCGGCGCAATGTCCAGGTCGGGCAGCGCGTGGCCACCGGCACGGCGCTGATGTCGATCGTCCCGGTGGAGTCGGTCTGGGTCACGGCCAACTTCAAGGAATCGCAGTTGCGGCATCTGCGCAGCGGGCAGCCGGTGGCGCTGACCGCGGACGCCTACGGCAGCGCGGTGGTCTATCACGGCAGGCTGGTTGGCGAAGAAGCCGGCACCGGCAGCGCCTTTTCCCTGATGCCGGCGCAGAACGCGACGGGCAACTGGATCAAGGTGGTGCAGCGGGTGCCCGTGCGCATCGCCCTCGACCCGCGGGAAGTCGCGCGCCATCCGCTGCAGCTCGGGCTGTCGATGCGGGTCAGCGTGGACACGCACGAGCGCGACCAGACCCGCCTGGCGCCTGGCACCACGCCGCCGCAGGCCTACCGCACCGACGTGTTCGCGCGCGAGGGCAGGGACGCCAGCGCCGTGGTCGCGCGGATCATCGCCGCCAACCTGGGCGGTGCGGCCGCGCTGGCAGGGCAGTAGGCCAGGTATGCACCTATCTGCACCGCAGCACCCCCGCCTGTTGCTGCTCACGATTTTCCTGCTGACGGCGACCGAGTACCTGCAAAGCGGGATGATCGCTTTCGGCGCGGGCCCGATCATGGGCGAGATCGGCGCCGCGCCCGAGGAATTCAGTCTGATCAGCGCCATCTACGCCTGCGTGGCCGTTGCCGTCGTCTGCAAGCAGCGCTGGCTCGCCGAGCGCCTGGGCTGGCGCCGATTCGTGCTGTGCTCGCTCGCGATCTTTGCCTGTGGCGCCGCCATCTGCGCAAGCAGCGGCTCGACCTGGCAGTTCCTAGCCGGCCGCGTCGTGATGGCGCTCGGCGGCGGCACCTTCATGACCTCGTCCCGGCTGCTGGTCAACCTGATTCCCCCCAGCCCGGCGCGCTTCACCGGGATCAAGGCCTTCGCCACTGCGCTGGCGGTGGGGAGCGCGAGTGGCCCCTTCCTGTCGTCGGTGGCGGTATCGCATGACGGATGGCAGTGGATTTTCTGGATACTCATCGGCCTGGCCATCGTCACCGCCGTGGTGGCGGCGCGCTGCCTGCCTGGCGAGGTGCCGCCGCACGAATTGCGCACGCAGTCGCATCCGGTGCTGCTGATGGCGCTAATCGCCGGCACCTTCTTCGTGCTGTACGCCTTCCAGCGCTCGTACTACGACTTCTACAGCGACACCGGGCTGCCGCTCGCGGCCGCAGCACTCGGCGTGCTGGCACTGGGCTACTTCGTGCGGGCGATGCATGCCGGGGAACGCCCGCTGCTGCACATCCGCGAACTGCGCAACGCGCGCTATTGGAGCGGCGTCGCGCTGTTCACCTTCTGCTATGCACTAATGGGGGCGACCAACTACATGTTGCCCGCCGTTCTCCAGCGCGGGCTGGGCTTCGCATGGGAAGCCATCGGCCCGGCCCAGGCGACCGGGCTCGCTGCGACGGTCCTGACCTGGGCCGTGATGTCGAAGCTCGTGCCGAAGCGGCCCGCGGCCAAGCAGTACTACCTGGTCGGTTTCCTGGCCCTGGCCGTTTTTGGCTGGCGCGTTGCCAGCCTGAGCCCGCAAGCGAATCTCTGGACCGATTTTGTCCCGGCGCTGGCGTGCTACGGCGTGTTCGTGATGCTGGTGCTGGCCACCACGGCCGTGCACACCTTCCGCGAGGTGCAGCACCACGAAACCGTGTTTTCGCACGCCCAGCAGGTCAAGAACATGCTGGCGCAGTTCGGATCGAGCTTCGGCATTGCGGTCGCCACAGCGGCGCTGCAGGGACGCACTGCCGCGCATTATGGCGCGCTCAACGAGCGTTTCGTGGCCGGCGATCCGGCATACGGCCATGCGCTGCAGACGCTGACCGAATCGCTGGCGCAGCATGGGGCGGCGCAGCCGGCTGCCGTGGCGACAGCCAGCCTGGCGCAGATGCTGGGGCAGCAGGCGACG